>Ga0214473_10000199_pt1 | contig 84647 bp, 74 predicted proteins | sample RVTome_7_FD_203509 | JGI IMG/M metagenome (GOLD analysis project Ga0214473, IMG submission 203509) | Soil microbial communities from uranium-contaminated site in the Upper Colorado River Basin, Wyoming, United States - RVT98D197 | ecosystem: Environmental > Terrestrial > Soil > Contaminated >... | reverse complement strand
TTTTCTTGTCTTATTCTGAATCTGATGAGATGCTTTCACAAGTTTTATGGGTTATTGAATAGATTTGAATTCTAAAAGACTGACAGAATCCCAGATGCAAAAGTCGCAGGTATTCTCAATGTAGTTTATTAGACCTTAGGCGTAATTAGACCACGGCTAGAATTATTCCAATTTTCACAATAAACAAATGTAGTTGACAGTAAATATTTTACAGGTTTTACCTCAATATTGTAATAATTATTGTAAGTAACTGGCGAAACCAATTGCGCCTAAGGTCTATTGTTCGTATTTGCGCCTTTTCTCAACTTTGAAGAAGGAGAGGTCATCTTTGATGTATTGAAGATATCCTCTATCGCCTCAATAGGTAATATTCCTTCGTCCTTGATTACTTCAACTAGTGTCTTATTCTCTTTCACTGCGCGTTTAACTATTTCCGAGGCTCGAGTGTATCCGATTGCATTGTTAAGGACAGTTGCTAGGCCTAGAGTTGATTCAGAGTAGTATTTGCAACGTTCCTCATCTGCTTCTATCCCCTCTATGCATTTTTCGCGTGTTAGCCGAACTGAATTAGTTAGAATTTCGATGGAGAACAAGGTGTCGAATGCCATAAGAGGCATCATAACGTTAAGCTCTAGTTGCCCCGCTTGAACAGCCATTGAGACAGACAAGTCATTTCCAACAACCTGAAAACAAACCATGTTCAACAGTTCAAGAGCGGAAGGATTAACCTTACCAGGCATGATAGATGAACCTGGATTCAATGCAGGCAATCTTATTTCAGCAAGACCAGTCTTAGGTCCAGACGAGAGCAGTCGAATATCATTAGCTATTCTTATCAGCTCAAGACACAGGTTTCTAAGAGATGATGATACGCCTGCAATTACAAGCTGGCTTTGCATCGCTTCAACCAAGTCTGGTGAAGATCTAAGTTCAAGATTTGTATTTATTTTCAGCTCAGCAACAACTTTCTCTTTATATCCTAGCACGGTGTTTAGCCCAGTTCCTACTGCGGTGCCGCCAATACCAAGGTCGCCACACGCCTCTCTTGAGAGCGTAATTGCTTTGTGGCTTTTGGCAATCGCTGTGCCATACGCTCTAAACTCCTGACCTAGTCTTATCGGTACAGCGTCCTGCAGATGGGTTCTACCGGATTTTACAACTCCGTCGAATCTGCGCCCTTTTTCGATGAAGATCCTCTCCAGAGAACTTAACTCGGTTTCGAGATCTTTAAGCAGCATCATTACTGCGATTCTCATAGCTGTTGGGAAAGTGTCGTTTGTTGACTGGCTCATATTCACGTGATCATTAGGGTGAATCGGCGTGTACGCTCCTCTAGAGTAGCCAAGTATCTCATTTGCCCTATTTGCGATAACTTCATTGCAGTTCATGTTAAACGAAGTGCCAGCACCCATCTGGAAAGCATCCACTAGAAACTGGTCTCTTAGCTTTCCGCTCAATATCTCATCAGCAGCTTGAATTATTGCTCTGCCAAGTTTTTGGTCAAGAAGGCCTAGCTTCATATTAGCAAATGCGCATGCTTTCTTGATGTGAATGTAAGATTCGAGGAACTTGGGGTGCAGTTGCAAACCACTTATCTTAAAATCTTGAACCATTCTCTGCGTAGTTGCGCCATAATACGCCTCAAAAGGTATTTTCACAGAACCTATAGCATCTTTCTCTACCCGCACAGACATATTTAGACTGATAATACGTCCAGCTACTTTAATTTTTAAGGAGCCGCAACTTATCTTGTGAAAAATAATTTCATTAGTTTAGAATTTTCAGATCCTTGTTTTGAATTTGAAGCTAAAACTAATTTTTATTCTAAGGAGATGTCTTCGTCCAGCACAGGCCTGTCTCTAAATCTATTTGATGGATCTGGTTCAGGAACAGCTTCGATTAACCGTTTCGTATACGGGTGGACAGGATTGTTGACAACTTCAGCTGATTGGCCTATCTCAACTATCTTACCTTTGTGCATAACTGCCAACCTGTCCGAGAAGTATTTCGCCGTGGCAATGTCGTGAGTGATGTAAAGAAATGAAATGCTGTATTTGTCTTGGAGTTTCTTCATCAAATCAAGTATTTCCACTCGGCTCGAAGCATCTATCATCGAGACAGGCTCGTCAGCTACTATGTAGCACGGGTTGAGAACAAGAGACCTTGCGATACTAACTCTTTGTCTCTGCCCGCCTGACAGCAGGTGAGGATATTTTTCAGAGATTTCCTGTGGAGGGGTAAGTCTGACATTCTCCAAAGATTTGAATATCTGCTCAGCTCTTTCTTTCCCACTAGCTATTCCATGTATTATCAAAGGTTCTTCGATTATCTGAAAAACCGTCATAAACGGATCGATGCTTGAGTAGGGGTCTTGGAACACAGCTTGCGCTTTTCTTCTAAAAAACTTCAATTGTGCGTTATCAAGGTCGGTTATGTCTGAGTCTTCAAAATAAACGCGGCCTTGCGTTGGCTTTATGAGTCGTAGACTTATTCTCCCCAGAGTAGTTTTCCCGCTTCCAGACTCGCCAACTAGAGCTACAGTCTCGCCTTTGCCGATATCAAGAGAGACTCCGTCAATAGCCTTAACCGATGAGGATCTGAAAACTCCTTTCCTTGAGGTGAATATCATCGTTATTTCTTCAAGCCTCATCATCGTTTCTTAGACTCTCCTAGCAGCCAGCAGTTAGCAGTATGGCTCTCTTCGACTTCATATTGAGGGGGAGAATCCTTATCGCACGGCTCGAATCTACTTGGGCACCTTGGATGGAAGCGGCACCCCACGGGTGGTGAAACAAGGTCCGGAGGCGCTCCAGATATGAATTTCAGCGGTGATTCTGATTTGAGTCTTGGAATGCTTTTGAGGAGGAGCTGCGTGTATGGATGCTGTGGTTCGTTGAAGATCTGTTCAGAGGTGCCTTTTTCAATGATTTCACCAGCATATAGTACGGCAACTTTATCGCAGATGTCGCTTGCGAGAGCAATATCATGCGTTATGAATACCATCGATAGCTTAAGTTCTCGCTTAAGCTTCTTTAGAAGATTCATTATCTGGGCTTGAATGCTTACGTCCAGCGCTGAAGTCGGCTCGTCAAGTACCACTAACTTGGGGGAAAGAATTAGCGATGAGGCGATTACTACTCTTTGCTTCATTCCGCCGCTAAGCTCATGTGGATACCGTTCGAACGCGTAGTCAGATAATCCGACTAGGTGAAACAGTTCTTTAGCCTTCATTAGAGCATCTTTCTTACGTGTGTTTTGAAGCAGCGGCTCGGCCACTTGAAATCCAACCTTAAGAACTGGGTTTAGAGAGTTCATCGAGCCTTGGAAGACTGTTGAGATAACTTTCCAGCGGATTGTTCTGCGAAAGTCTTCGTCTGATAAATCAAGAATGTTTCTACCTTCAAGAACTATCTTCCCTTCGTATGTGTGGATGTTGTTTGGTAAAACTCTTGTTAGAGCCAGCCCTAGACTTGTCTTCCCAGAACCTGACTCACCGACTACTCCTAGTGCTTCTCCTTTCTCAAGGATGAATGAGATATTGTCTACAGCCCTGACAAAACCCCGAGGGTGTTTGTAGTAAAGTTTGAGATTGGATACTTCTAGGAAAGCCATCATTTAACCCTCTTCAGACGCGGGTTGATTATAGGCTCCATTCCAAGCGCGAGGAATACGAATATCATCGCTGTAAACACTACGAGAAGACCTGGAGGCAGAACCCACCACCAGTAACCGAGGTAAATGCCGCCGCTCTTAAAACCGTACTCGAGAATTTGCCCCCAAGTTGGAATAGACGGGTCGCCTAAGCCCAAGAAGCTCAGAGCAGCCTCAGCTAGAATAGCTGATGGTGTGAAGAATATGAGCTGTGAAAAAACAAATGGTGCAGTCTGAGGGAAGATATGCTTGAACATAACGCGAATCCTAGACGCCCCTAACGCTACGGTTGCCTCAACTAAGTACCCTGACCTTATCTGAAGCACCATCGATCTTACAAGTATCGACAGCCCAGGCCAGCTGAAAGCAACCATTACTAGGATGACGACCCAAAGTTTCTGCCCTAACGTGAATGATAGAAAGATAAGTATGGGGAGAAGAGGAATATTTGCTAGAACATCTGAAAACCTCTGAATAGCCGTGTCTGTCTTCCCACCAATGTACCCGCTAACAATCCCCATGAATGTGCCTATCCCTGTTGTTATAGTCGAAGCTACGAGCCCTATGAATAAAGCTACTGGGAATCCGAAGAGCAAGCCGACTGAGAGGTCACGGCCCAATGAGTCAGTTCCCATGAGGCCGAAAACGGACCCCCCGACAACAAACTTTACCTTCTCAACATTATCAGATTCGCTAAACAATTGAGCGTCGATGCGTATTTTGTAGACACCTTTCAAAACGTTGAAACCCCCGTCGCTAAGAGGAGTGCCGAAAACGACTTTATCAATCCCTTTTGCAAACAGGTCTTGACTAGATATTGAGACGTTAAACTCCCGATTTAGGAATCTTGAAACATCAGACGCTACTGCTGCTTCACCGCTTAGCTGTGCTCTAAACGGAGTCTCGCTGTATCTTACAAATGGAGCTGTTTCGCCTAATCGAGGACCTGACACGCTTATTCGGTAAAGCTCAATCTCTTTGCTGTCCGGTCTTTCTATATTTACAATTAGTATCGGTGGACGATCGACGTACGACACGTTCTGAACCGCGACCGAGGTAAAAGTTGGGGACTCATCAGCGCTGTAGTTGAGTTCAAAGATGTAGACAGCTCGGGTGGAGCTTTCATCAGCATATCTCGCGGTTGGTTTACCTGATTCTAAGACTACTGTCTCTGCTTGCCGATGTGAGCTGAACAGGTTTGTCCAACTCGGAGGCGCTACTCTAGGATTATCAGCCCAAATCACAGGGTTACTCCAGTACTTTGTCCCGAAATCAAGCGGATACGTAAACACAACAAATACTGATATAGCCACCATGACTGCGAAGAAGAAGACACCTACTTTTCCTGAGCCGGTTGAGAGAAGCTCTTTCAAGATATTCCTAGACTTGGTAGCCAATCGTCAATACCTCACTCTAGGGTCTAGAAGTATATACAGCACTTCTAGGATGAATCTAGCCGAGACGTAAAGAACTGTGAACATGAAGGTGAGAGCGACTATGACGTTCTCATCTAGCGCCAGGATAGCGTCGTAGTAGAGTCTGCCCATCCCAGGCCAGTTGAATATGGTTTCAGTTAGAATAGCACCGCCAAGAGAACCAGCAAGCCCCAGAACAATGCTTGTCACTATTGGAGGAGCTGCAACACGAATAATGTGCCGACTCATCACAACGTTCTCTGGAAGTCCTTTCGCTCTGGCGGCGGTTACAAAGTCCTCTTGAGAAGTGTTTAGAACCATTGTTCGAACAGTGTACATCCAGCCGCCGACGGATACTAGAACAAGTGTAGCAACCGGTAGAGCCGCGTGCCAGATTACGTCGATGGCAAGAGACAACGGGTCGTCAGGCGCCGGTGAACTCGTGACTCCGCCGAATGGAAACATTCGAATCTGAAATGATAGTAGTAGGATTAGTAGAATACCGGCCCACCAGGTGGGCAGAGCGTTTGAAACAGCTGAGAGGTAGGATAATGACCTATCCAGCCGGCTTCCAGCTTTCATGGCAATCTTCACCCCAAAGTATAGTCCTATGACTGAACTTATCAGCATCGAGGATGTAACAAGTAGAACAGTGTTAGGCAGCCTTTCGAGAACAATGTCAAGAACCTTGGTACTGCCTGTGAAGCTCTTCAATGTTCTAGCTGAGCCAAGGTCTAGGCTCATCACTCGCCATACCATGTCTGGTAATCTGAGATACCAAGGTCTGTCGAGTCCGAAGAACTCCAGTAGGTGTTGACGCTCGGCTGCTACTGCAATCTCTAGTTGATCTGGGTCTCTAATTGTTTGTGATAGTGACTGTCTTAACTCGCGAAGATTCTCGTTAACAACAGCGCCCATCATCCTGTCTGAAACGCCTGTGGCGCCAAGCACGACTATTACAAGCAGAAGGCTAACTAGTAAGACGCCAAGTAACGTGATTCCTTTGACTGCCAGCGCTGTAGCTGTCCCCAAAGACGCCCCCTTCTGCACTGGTGCTTAGTTAGGTATTAAGGTAGGGTTCAGCTTGTCTTCCCAGCACCTTTACGCCTTAGCAGTACGGCTGGGATTATCACTAGTAGCGGGATAGCTATGGCTGCGACAATCAGAAGCGGTGAAATGCCTGTTTCCCCAACTGTTGTTCCAGTAGTTGTTGTGGCACTGCTCGACGTGGTTGATATGGTGGATAAAGTCGTCTTGGTAGATGAGGTAGTAGTTTTTGTTGTACTTGTTGTTTGTGACCCGACGTTGATGTTCTCGACGCGCTCTGTTACATAGGCTATTTTGTCGCTGTAAGCCGCCATGTAGAGGCTGTAGGCGGCGCCGTTAACCATCTTTGAAGTTACGCTCGAGGGTAAGATTATGGAGAGTTTAGATGCGGACTCACGTGTTGAGTCTCCTGAAGCTAGCACTTCACCTTTCGCTGAGTCGAAAAGCACGTATTTCACACCGATTTCACCTGAACCGGTTACATCCACACTGTATTTGGCTACGTCCCCAACTTTTATGGAGCTGGATTCAACGTTTGATATCTCTACAATCTGAGCTTTTCCAAAGTACCAGTCACCTGGCTTGAAAGGGTATGAGGGGTCTCTGAAAGCGTCTATCTGCGCGAACTGTGACTGGGGTTCAAACTTTGTAAGCATGAACGGGCCGTTGCTTATCACAAGTATGTTGTACTTGTCAAACCATGAGACTGCGGCGTCGTATCTCTTAACTGCCTCAGATTGATCCACTAAGCTTTTTCCTCCTACAGTGAATACTGATTTTGGCGTGAAACCTGTTCTTGAGAACTCTGAAAGCACGTTTCTAACCAGCCTTGCGTCCTTCTCCATCACTAGGCTTAGCCACGGGACTTGATATTTCTCAGAAGCCGTGTCGCTGTAGGCTGCTTTTCTCTTTTCGAATACAAGGTTGTCCATTGAGGCTAGGATTTCCCAAGGCATGCTTAATCCGGTTGGCTGAGCATACTGGGCGATGTAGTCTGGAACGAAGTGCCAATAGTCTAAGTATACTTCAAGTGTTTTGTCATCAACTATTCTAAAGCCTTTATATGTGTCGAGGTAGGGTTTTGTGACTGCTGCTTTCGCGAACTCTATCTTTGACTTATCCTTATTATACGTCATGTCAAATGACTGGTATATGCTGTAGATTATGTCGGCCATTGTTATCGGCTGTCCGTTGTGCCATTTTGTGCCAATGTACTTGCTGTAGTCGAACGTGACTTTACTTATCGATTGACTTCCAGGCTTAACGTTGCTCCATTTGCCTTCAACCGCGTCCCAGATGAACGCGTCGCTAGGTATGTTCAATTTGCTAGTTGCGCCGTTTGTCTCAACTTTGAAAGTTGCGCGGAAAGGTATTGGAAGACCTGTGAAGGGGTGAGTCCAGATAGGCGGATCGTTTACATTCTGCCATATGTCTGTGCTATACACATCCCCGAAACCGCCGACTGGATTCCAGATTGTCCTTTCAGTCCAGATCCAAAGGTTGCCGACGGTCAGCTCGCTCTTGTTTGGAACATAAGCTTCTCTTAGGGTCCAGATGCTTCTTGGGCCGCTAGCTAAATCGTTTGTTACTCCTTTCAAATCTGAAGTAGTGGGATAGCTGTTAAGCATGTTTCCAACCCAGAGCCTTACGGATTCTGACAGAGAAACTTCAGTAGCTTGTCGGTAAAGCACGTTTCTCTCCTGTATATCTTTGAAGTCGCCTGTGAATATTTTTTTCGAGAGTACGTCAATTGTCGAGTTTTCATATTGGTAGAAGCCACTCTCCTGCCAGCCCGGCATGTTTCCAAACCAAGGGGCAGCCATTTGGCTGAGGGTTGCGTAGTCGTATTTCTGGGTTGAACCCTTGCTCCAGCCCTCCGTGTATAGATGCCATTCGAAAAGTTTGGGGTCAGACCCGTACACTTTCTGAATGGCTGGACCGAACTGCTGGTATATTCGCTCAACTTTGAAACCTATCTTATCTAGGTCTGTTGCGAAAGAGTCGCCTATGTCGCGTCTTTCATCCTCAACTCTGATTATGAATTTCAGAATTATCGGCTTGTCTTTGAACGTCCAAACGCTGTCTTTCTTAACTGCCCCTGCTTTCGTCATCGCTCCATCAACAATGCTTTTTGCAAGCTCAGGGTCGTAGTGGATGTTGAATTTCTTCACAAGGTCGTATACGGTAAGATAGTCATAGTCGAAGGGGCTTATCAGGGTTGTCATCGGAGCAGCCAGGCCCTGGTAGATCTGGCTTACGATGAATTCTCTGTTTAGCAGATATTGTAGAGCGAACCGAACTTCCCTTATTGCGAATGGGTTGAGCTCATCAGCTACTGCAGGAGCAGGGTTCAAAATGATGGATATCGTTGTAGCAGGAGCACGATACACTTCGACGCCTGGCTTGTTCACCATATCTTTAGCAGCAGACATTTTCAACGCGTAGGAGTAGATGTCCATTTGCTTGCTTTCCATGGCCGCAGGAGCTAGCTCGACCGCGAATTGTTTGAAAGATATCTTATCAACAGCTGGACCTGGTTTTGAATGCGGCGGCTGATACTGAGCTAAAATAGGTTGAATAGTTAACGTAGCAACTAGTAAGGTTAGTAGTATTGTTGTAAAGTGCTTACTGAAGTTTTTCACGGTGTGTCTTTCACTGGATGATTTCACAGTGTTCACCATTTCACCATCAACTTCTAAGTTTGAGGCTTTCTGCCTCTGGCCATAACTGCGTAGAGAGATAAGCTGATTGCAGCAACAGATACTATGCCTATAACAATGGTCTCGGTTGAAGTTGAGCCAACTCTACCTTCCATATTGCTCTCAAGGGTGGTTATTCGTTCACTTAGGATACTTTGCATAGAGTCTATCTTTCCAGATATGGCGCTTTCCAAAGCAGTGGTGTTTCCGCCACTTGGCGGTGAGTTTAGGATGCTCTGAAGATCTTTAGATGTTCCTTTAAGACTACTGTCTATAGTGTTGAATCCGAAATCCATGTAGAATGAGGTTGACGCCACGTTGCCTGAAGCGTCGAATACACGAATGCTGTGCGGACCTTCGCCAGATATTGGGACAAATACTCTTGTGGTGAACTTTCCGTCGCCGTCGGTTCTGCCGCTTGAGACAATAGCGCCGCTGACTTCGATAAATATCTCTTGGTCAGCTTGGAAGTCAAAGCCCTGCAGAGCGATGTCTGTTCCACCGGCTCCTCTAGGTGGAGTTATGAGTATTGAAGCGGAGCGCATAGAGGATGTTCTTGCAAAAGCTATCTTCTGGTTGAAACCGCCAAGCTCGCCTAGACGGCCGTCAGTCCAAACCATGTAAACGTCATCTTTCACAGCAGCTATGGCGTTGTAGTCACCTATGAATGCGCCTCCTGGGAATGCGAAGTTAGGATTTGTTGGAAAGTCAGTCACCCTCGAGTTTTCAAGCCAAGTTGCGCCTCCGTCTTCAGATCTTGAGTAGTATATGTTGAATCTCTTCTCGCTTTTATCATCTCTGAAATCACCCCACATTATGTGGATAACCCCGTTTGGATCCACTGAAATAGCTGGGAAGAACTGAAAAGTGTTGGTGCCGTCGTCATTAACCCGTTTTGGACGAGCCCAAGTTTTGCCACCGTCGTCGCTTCGCACCATGAAAACATCCCCGTCATCAGTTGGTTTCCCAGCGGGTCTAGCAACGTAGACTATCGAAATATCCCCACTGGGTCCGGCTGCAATGTGTGGAAACGTTCCTCCCCAGGAGCGGAAGAAACTAGTTCTAGATGTGAAGTCAGGCTCTAAGAAGCTAGTGGTGACAAGCGGCTTAGAGAAAGTCTTGCCTGAATCAACTGACTTTGCTATCTGTATCTCGGCTAGTCCTTTGAAAGGAGTGTCGTCAGTGGAGTCTAGCCAAGCCACGTATACTGACCCGTCTTTGGCTACGACTGGTTGCGACCCCTGGACGACTCGGTCGCGTATTCCAAATTGGTTTCCACCCGCTGCACCACTATAGTCTTTGCTAACAGTTGGACTTACAGCAATCGGGTTACTCCATGTCTTTCCTTCATCCTCGGATTTCACAAGGAATATAGCTGTGTCGACTCTTGGATTTAGGAACTGTAATACTTGCCCATTCATTATGGTTGCAATATCATACAATACGTTGAAATGAGTGTATGTAACGTAGATAATATCCTTTGAAGGGTCGTTTTTGCTTGGTCCAATATCCATCCATGGCTTGTCGAGAAAACCTATTGCAATCCTTCCAATAACACCATCTTCTTGACCGGGCTGAAGCGCATAGCAATTAACAGGTATGCAAAATATTTCACTTCTAGAGCTGCTTACCGCATCTGACCAGCCGTATCCGCCATCATCAGATTTTGAAACTATGATCGAAGAAACTGTGTCGGCGAAAGGCGACCCTAGAATGGAGAACTCCTCGCCACCCATCGATATGGAGGCGATATACGATTTGCCGTTTCTGTCAAAAGCAACTACCGGGTCTCCACCGGCACCAAGATCGCCAGCCAAGTATCGCGGCTGGTAAGGCCCATCCCATGAGGAGCCACCGTCGATACTCACGTATGAAACGACATTTGGAGAGTTGTAATCTATTACGCCAAGAACGATATGTTTTGGATCCAGCGGGTCAACAGCTAGATGAGGTTCTGTCTGAACAGGGGTAGCACCTAGGTCTCTAGTTATCAGAATGTTTCGGCTAAACCTAGCTGTTGGGCTTCTAAACGGCACAAGGGCAGCAGCTGCTCCACCTTGCATCACTGGAGATCGCGAGTCTGAAACACTTGATTTCAAATCACCTTCTTTGCTTAGGCCTACTCGAACATCAAGACCCTCAATTGATAAAGCGGAAGCACCGGACATGAATTCAGTTGCTGGCATCAGTTTGCTTGATGGTTCGCTGCGTTTAGACTCTAAGCTCTCGCGCTCAGACTCAGCTGCGCCAACTACCGCGGGAAGAACAAGCGAAGATAGAAGAATAATCAGGATAAACAGTTGCTTCATGGTGCATTAGTTTCACTAGTGCGATATATAGGTTATCTACAGTTCATACACGAGATACGTGGGTTTCTTGTTAGATTATGGAGCTGATTCCACTGCAGATCCAATGTCGCTAACTACTAGGAAGTAGATGTCGTTTAAGACAGTGTTTACCGCCTCACCGTATAATGAGCTTTCAGGTGGGATGCTCATCATCCAAAGGCCTACCTCTTCAGGCGTCGCATCCTGATACGGTGCGGCGTCAAGCCAGTCAAAGTATGGGTCAGTGTAGAGTATTATTGTGTCTATCTTTTTTCCAAAAGAGCTGTCTGCTTTCGTGAGGATTGTTTTAAAGTCTAACCAGTAAGTCTTACTGTCGTCTCTTGTTGGGCCAGAATCTTGTCTAAGATACATAAGTATTGTTTTGTCATAATTCAGCCGGTCCAAAGAGCTGTTAAGCTGCGATATCTGATCAGTCATTGTTGAATACCTGTCTTTCTCGACTTGAAGATCGTTTTGAGTGCTCTTAAGATCACTAGTCTTCAACTCCAAGGCGCGCTGTGCATCGCTTAGCTTTGTCGTCAATGTTGAGACTTGGGCTTCTATTACCTGTTTTTCCTGAAGGGTTGCATTCAAGCTGGCGGTGAGACTCGCAATATTTTTCTGCGATGCGTCTAGCTCGGATGTATTTTTGTTAGCTGCGCCGTTGATGGCTTGCAAGCCTTGTTCTAGAGTGGAGATTCGCTCGTTCAGGACGGATTCTTTTGCTGAGAAACCGCTAACTTGCGGCTCCAAGTAGAGATACATAACAGCTAATCCAAGCATAAGGCCCGCGGCAATTCCAACTATCCAAATTACTGACGAGCTTGATCTTAATGTTGACAAAGATATTCATCATTAACTTTCATTGAGCAGTGCTTTAAGGCTTTACTTGCCTAGAGGAATTCAGAGCAGATTCATGGGATTAAATGGTTAGAGGCTTTTGAACTAGTTGCTTGATCTGGGGGTGAGTGGAGATAGCTGTCTTAGCTTATTCACAACTCTTGGAAGTGCTTCAAGAATGTAGTTGATTTCATCTTCAGTGTTATGCTTCCCAAGAGAGATTCTTAGACTGCCTTTAGCTTCAACTGGATCTACGCCCAGCGCTAGCAGTACGTAGCTGGCGGTTTCATCTCTAGATGAGCATGCTGATGCGCTTGACGCTGAGATGCCTTCCAAATCCAGATTCAGCACGAGTGACTCGCCTTCAATGTATAGGAAGCGGAGATTAACGTTGCTTGGCAGCCGTTTCTGACTGTGGCCGTTTAGATTTGTGCCACTTATCTCCAACGCGCCCTTTATCAGCTTGTCACGAAGACCGGTTAGTTTCACGGCTTCACCTCGCATTTCGTCGCGTCTTAGCTCAACGGCTTTTGCAAAGCCCACAATTCCTGGAACGTTGTGAGTGCCTGCTCTTAACCCAAACTCGTGAGATCCGCCGTGAAGAAGCGGGGTGAGCTTCATATCCTTGTTAATGTAGAGCGCTCCGACTCCTTTAGGTCCATACATCTTATGGGCATTCACAGTCATCATGTCAACATTCATAGATTTAACGTCGGTTGGAATCTTCCCGAAGGTTTGAGCGGCGTCTGTTTGAAAGTAAGATCCGTATCGGTGGCACATCTTCCCTATCTCAGATATAGGCTGGATCACGCCTATCTCGTTATTGCCATGAATAATAGAAACAAGAGTTACTCCTTTTCTAAGAACATCTTCTAAGATGCTCATGTCTACTAGGCCTTCTTCGTCAACAGGTATGTACGTCACTTTGTAGCCTTGATCTTGAAGCCATGCAGCGGCGTTTAGCACGCAGCTGTGCTCTATTGCTGAGACAGCTAGGCTGGTTTTTTGTTTGCCCTCTTTGAAAGCATGTCCCTTCAGCACCATGTTGTTTGCCTCGGTTGCGCTGCCGGTGAAGATAACTTCGAAGGGATCGGCATTCATGAATTTAGATAGAGTTACTCTTGACTGCTCAACAGCCTGCCTTGCGTCTAAGCCGAAAGTGTTTATTGACTCTGCGTTGCCATAATTTGTTGAGAAGTAGGGTTTCATCTCTTCGAAGACCCTAGGGTCTAGAGGCGTTGTTGCAGCATAGTCGACGTAGATCCTATTCACTTTCCAATCACATGATTTAGTAGTTTTCAACCTATTAAGCATTGCAATAGAGCATTTAAGCATATGAACTGAGGGCTATTAGTAAACATGACAAAGGGTGTTTATACGATTATTCTACAGATTCATAGACCTGTTTCTATTGAAATAGGCTCTATTGGACGATACAATTTAGAAAGGGGTTTCTACGCTTATACAGGATCAGCGTTTGGCTCGGGGGGTCTTGAGTCGAGGATTGCGAGGCATCTTAGAAGAGAGAAGAAGATCTTTTGGCATATCGACTATCTCACCAGCAACTTCAATATTAGCATAGCAGCGTTCATAAAAGCTGAGGAGAAACGAAAAATCGAATGCGAGGTGAATAGGGGAATATTTGAGAAACTAGATTCTGAACCTATTGTGAAAGTTGGGTCTAGTGACTGCAAGGAAGGCTGCAAAGCCCATCTAATAAGAATAAAAGATTTGGATTTCAGCCTATGCTTGCGAGGCGTTATAGAAGTGTACTTGGAGAGTACGCGAAAACCAATCGTTGTAAACGTGAACTAACATCTGCCGAAACCTGTTGGGTTTCTTTACTTATTCAAACCTCTTTACGTGACATAACCCGGTTTCCATGAGTGCTTCTTTTGGGGTTTCGCCTGCGTTTATGTTTTGTTTAGAGGGTTATGCCATCCTCTTTTAGCGAGTATTTGCTGAATATCTTCGTAAATGTAGTAGAGGTTGTTTGGAATAATGTGTTCTTTTGGTTGCTTAAGTTCTCTGATCTGTATTGCTTCTTTGGTAGGGTCTTTTCTAAGAAGTTTCTTGAAGAGCACTGTCAATACTAATTCCGCCTCCTTGCTTTGGATTTCCTCTTTAGCGTCTTTAAATTTTAACTCTCGGAGGTATTTCTTGAGGTAGGCGATGTATGCTTGATTAGATACTTCGCAGTCTTTAACTAGGGTCTTTATCTCTTCTTTTGAAAAGCTCATGATGCTCACGTAAAATCGACATTAAGTGAGTTGATTAGAGTGTTTATGGTGAGAGTCATTGAGCCCCGTCCCTTAGATTCACCGACCCAAGTTTTAAGGTTGGTTAGGAATTTAAAAGTTAGCGGTATTACGACTTTGGGCTCGCCTTGACCTGTGTCTATGAATCTGATTGCTTCATGTATTGGTTTGAGTCGTCCAATCTCCTCTCCGGCATCCATTGCTTCTTTGATTATGGCGTTGACCTGATCAGAGATATGGGTGAGGTTCTGCTCTGTGGTGGTTGTGCTCTTCTCGGTATTATCAAGTATCTGCTGTATTTTCTGCTTTGATTCATCTAGGAAGTTTTGGGTCTTTTGGGAGATTTCGTTGACTGTGTTTGTGGTTGTGTTTAAGGTGTTGGTAGATTGCTTTGTGGTTTGGTCTGAGAGCGTTTTCATTTTTAGAGTCATCGTGTCTAGTGTGTCTTTGGCTTGATTGGAGGATATTTCTGTAGCGGTCTTCATTTTCTGGATTATGATGTTTATTGCGTCTGTAGCTTGGTTTGTTGTTATGTCTGCGGCTTGTTTTATTTGGTTTATGCCTGCTTGTTTGACAGATTCTATTGATTTTTCAATCTTGATTTTGTCTGCTGCTAGATTCTCTACGGTTGTTTTAATCTGTGTTTCCAGATGTTTAAGTATTTTGATCCGTTCTTTGGCTTCGTCTTCGAGCTGTTTTAGATTCTTCTGGGTTTTTAGCTCTTCATCAATTATTGCGGGGTTTAGCTTGGTGGTTGCGATTATGTTTGCCCATCTTAATAGGTCCTCATCAATCACGCCTTTTCTTCGCACTTGCAGATAAGCGTCTATCTTTTCTTTCACTGCTTTGTACTCTTGCTCGAGCGATGCTATCTGGGTTTTCGTGACTTGCTTGGTTTTGATTACATCTTTTTCCATATCCGTTATTTCTTTCTGGAGTTTTTCTTTGCTGCTATTTAGGCTTATGAGCTGAGGTTCTAAGCCTAGTATCTTGTCGTAGTTTACAGTGATGTCGTTTTGAAGATTCTCAATAGCTTGCTTTGAGGTTAGCGCGTGGTTGGCGCCGATTCTCACCACTGTGTTTCTGATAGCTTGAATGTCTTTGATTGTGAGGCCGGTCTCCTCGATCTTCTGAGCTTCATCGAGGGTTTTGCGATTTGCTTTGATATGGGTGGTGGCTTTGGCGATTTCGTCTTTAATGTCTTTAAGTGCTTCTGCGGCTTGTTTTACTTCTTCGTCGAGAACCTCTTTCCTGCTGTCTAGGTCTTTTATCTCGGTGATCTTCTTAATTATATGTCTAGAGTTGTGCTTTTGTTTTCTAATTTCGAGCAGTGTGGTTTTGGCTTTGTCTAGCTCGTCAATGTTGAGGCCGAGCTGTTTAAGAGCGTGTTTTGTTTCGTTGAACTTCTCTAAGCCTTTCTTGTCGATGTCGTACTGCTCCCACAGTTCAGCGCTACTCTTCTCAGCCTGATTTTTCTCTAGGTTGAGTCTTTTTACATCTTCGCTCAGGCTATCTATCTTCGAGCCCATCCCTTCAAATCTATTCTTAATTTCTTCGAAGGTCCCGTGATAGGTGTCTTCGAGGTTTTTAAGAGATTCACAGTGGTCTACAATGTCTGATGGAGAGTACCCTTTCGCGGTTGATCTGCTGTAGACGTTTGCGATGAATGGCTCTATCTCATCTGGCTCGACCTGCAAGAGCTTTAGTTTAGCCGCGACAGCTACACCTTGCTTGGCTTCGGTGGCGGTTAGATTATTCTTTTTCAGCTCGATTGATAGTTCGTGGAGTTCACTTACTATTTGGCTCACGCCATACACCTCCGCTGCTTGCAGTAACCCTCTTGAGTTAACTTCATTTTCAAATTTTTCAATTTCTCTACTAACTGTGCCTGATCCCTTATGCACTTTCCTGGCGATGCGGTCTCTACTACTATATCCATGGAAGTAGCAGTCCATAATCGCCACCTTAACATGAGCGCTAATTGGAAGAGGCACAAACCCACAGTAGACGCCGCAGGTTAATTAGGTTTCTGATAATAATCCAAACCGTCCAACCAGTCCAATCCGTCCAACCCATCCAACCCATCCTCCAATCCGTCCAACCCGTCCAACCAATTTTTTTTAAAAAAATATTTTTCGGGAGAACTTGTTTTCTATAGTAATTTCCTAGAGAAAACGGAGTGATAAATTTCTTTGAATTTTGTGTTGTGGTTTGCAGAGTTGGGTGAGGTGCGAATTCTTTTTCATTGGACGGATCCCTTGATCATTGGACAGTGCTGGCGTCATTGGTTTAGCGATTGGGTTGGAGATAGTTGGTCTGCGGTCTACCGTTATGTATCTATTGACTCATCTAACGCCACCGGTCTTTGGGAGATGTTTTTTTTCTAGGTATTGGTGGATAGGTATACATCTGCATTATCCGGTTTGCTTTTTCGATGTTTGTGTTTGATGTTTCAACGGTTATTGCGTTGAGCTTTTTTGCGAGAATTAGGTATTGTTTGAGTTGGTATTTGATGAAGGCTGCGGGAAGGATGTCACATTCTCTTCGCTTTAACGCGTCTTTTCTGTCTGCAGCCATGTGGATGGGTAGCGCATCTTTTGGTATCATGTTTAAAGAAGCTTAGGGTAAGGATTGAAGGATTCACATATGAATTAGTAGTTGTTTGTGATGAGGTCGATGATGTATCTACCGCTCTCCGGAATCATTACTTTCAGAATTACTTCGCTGGAAGATTCCACGCGTTCACTTCTTCAACCGACCAGAACAACAAGCACGTAGAAACATCCAAAGATGAAATAGACCCCAGAGGTTCAAATCCCTCCGGGCCAGTTTAATATTTTAAGCGAAAACCATTATTATTTGTAATATGATAACCAGAAATCTGGGAGATTAACTGAACCATATTCTAATATAGAACCATATCCTGAAATTTTATGTGCACTGGAATGGTACGCCTACTTGCATTTATCGACATCTTCGTGGAATCCTCCTGCATGGATAACGTAATACAGGCGCTGTGTAAGCTTGATAATCTGGAGGAGCTTTACGAAGTAACAGGTGAATTTGACATCGTCTCGTTGGTTTCAGCCGCGGACATTGAAGAGTTTAGGGACATTCTAAAGAACAAGATAATGAAGATACATGGCGTAAAAAGCACAGTAAGCTCGGTAGTGCTAATGACTCACCATGGGCCAAGATGCATACACGAACTTCAGCAGGATAAACCGAATTCGACTGAATAGGATTACCAGTCGAAACCAAATAGTAAATATTTTCTAAACCGGAGGATCTGAAGTGAGAAATGATTGATGCAAGTCAAATACTTTCACTCATACTGATCATAGCCTTAACCCTGATCCTAGCTCGCCTCCTAGCACCATATATTACCCGAGTCTTTAATCGCGCACCAACTCGTTTAGACAAAGTCCTGAACCCTGTTGAGAAAGGTATTTACAGAATCACAGGGGTGGATTCAAACCATTCGATGGGATGGAAAGAGTATTTTCTTGCTGCCCTTCTGCTCAATATTGCGCAGATAATTATAGCTTTTTTAATACTCTTGTTCCAAGATAGGTTGCCACTCAACCCTCAAGGTTTTCTAGGCTTAAATTGGGATTTGGCGTTCCACACAGCTATCTCGTTCGCTACCAACACGAATCTGCAGCATTACAACGGGGAGACTACCCTTTCCTACTTCAGCCAAATGACCGCTATTCAGTTCTTGCAGTTCACCTCCGCTGCGACTGGGCTTTGCGTCGCAATAGCGTTAGTAAGAGGATTCACAGCCAGATCTAAGACGCTGGGTAACTTCTACGTTGATTTTGTGAGGAGCCTGACTAGACTCTTCCTACCTCTATGTTTGGTTGCTTCAATAGCATTTGTCTGGCTTGGTGTGCCGCAGACCCTCAGCGGCTACACATTGGTGAAGACGGTTGAAGGGGCAACGCAGACCATTCTTGTTGGGCCTGTTGCTTCGCTTGTATCAATAATGCAGATAGGTACGAACGGCGGAGGATACTACGGAGCTAACTCGGCGTACCCGTTCCAGAACCCGAATCCAGCTTCAGATATTCTTGAGATACTCCTGATGCTACTGATACCTACAGCGCTGATCTTTGTGTACGGCGAAATTCTTGGAAATAGGAAGGAGAGCAGACCTATACTTATCGGCGCATACGCGCTTTTCATAATCAACCTCTTCATAGCGTTTATTCCAACAACAACTATTGGCCATGGTATCGAGGTTAGGATTGGAGGTTTCTTCTCCGCGTTCTGGACCGTTGTAACTACATCGGTCACAACCGGTTCAATTAACGCTTCTCTTTTTTCTATGAATCCTCTGGTCATCCTTTCCGCGTTTCTAGGAATGTTGATCCAGGCTACTCCAGGAGGTAAGGGAGTCGGCTTGATGTATATGGTCATGTATATTTTGATCACGGTTTTCATAGTAGGGCTGATGTCAGGGAGGACTCCAGAGTATCTCGGGATAAAAATCACAGCTAGAGATGTGAAGCTTGTGATGCTTGCTTTCTTAGTTCATCCGATAATCATCCTTGTCCCAACAGTTCTGGCATACGCAACTGGAGCATCTAATGCGATAGGAGTAAGCAGTTATTCACTTGGTTTCACCCAGATACTGTACGAATTTGTATCAGCTGCTGCGAACAACGGCTCGGACTTCCTCGGCGCCTCAGCGAATACTGTATTCTTCAACATCTCTACGACCATAGTGATGCTCTTGGGCAGGTTCATACCGATCGTACTACTTCTCGCTCTGGCTGGTTCGATGATTGGAAGAAAGAGGAGCAGTGAAGTAGGGTTAAGAACGGACAGCGTATCCTTCTCATTAGTACTAGTTACGAGTATACTGCTCCTAGTGGTGTTGACATTCTTCCCGTTCCTAGCGCTCGGACCGATTCTTGCATACTTCCAAGGACACGTGAACATCTTTGCCTAGTGAGAGACATATAGAAGAGAAGCCGGTCAAGGAAACCACGTCTAGCGGACGCAGCTCCTTCATTTCAAGAAAGATACTTCTTGACTCTATAGTCAGGCTCAATCCGCGGTCACTTGTAGCAAACCCGGTTATGCTAGTAGTTGAAATTACGTTTTTCATCGTGGCTGCTATGGCGATTTATCCACAGGGCTTCTACCCCATCGCCAGTCTGAGCGAAAGAACATTCTACGTTGAAGTATCAATTATACTTCTGATTACGGTCTGGTTCAGCACACTTTCAGATGCTCTTGCCGAGCAGCAGGCCAAGAACACAGCCAGTAGTCTGCGTAGTCTTGAGAACGAAGTTCAGTGCAAGAAGATGGTGACTGAAGAATGGTCGAGAAAAGTTGTGACTGTCTCATCGACGAGTCTACGCAAGTATGACCTAATTCTCCTTGAGAAAAACGACGTCGTTCCGACTGATGCTGAGGTGCTTGAAGGTATTGCAATGGTTGATGAGTCGCTTCTCACAGGAGAATCTACGCCTGTCAGGAAGGCGCCTGGAGACGCTTTGATAGGTGGTTCAAGAGTCATCAGTGATACTCTAACTGCAAAAGTTACTGTGAATCCGGAGGAGAGTTACATCTACAAGATGATAGAGATGGTAGAGTCATCTAAGCGACCGAAAACACCAAATGAGCGGGCGGTAACCATGGTTCTGTTTGGTCTCACAGCCATCTTTACCATTATCATTCTCTCGCTTCTCGGTCTCTCCGTAACACTCAACCTTGGAGGAGATCTTTCAGTGCTCATAGCACTCTATGTATGTCTTCTTCCTACAACGATCGGAGCACTTCTGCCGGCCATCGGGCTTTCAGGTATATCTAGGCTCTATCGAAGAAAAATTGTTGCAAAATCTGGTAGGGCGATAGAGACGGCGGGGGATGCTAACGTGATTCTACTCGACAAGACAGGGACGATTACCTTTGGGAATAGACAGGCGATACAGTTCATACCGTGTGAGGGATATACTGAAAGAGAGGTTGGGGATGCAGCATTCCTCTCCTCTTGGTATGATGATACACCTGAGGGAAGAAGCATACTCAGACTCGCCTACGAGAAGGGATTCACCCCAAAGAACCTGAACGCGCTTGGACCAGCGCAAGTATACGAATTCTCTGCAAGCACTCGTAGCAGTGGGGTAACGCTGACTCGCAGCGCTGATGCTACACTCCAAAAATCCGGCAGATCAATTTTCCAAAGAGACCGAGTCAGACGGAAATACCTAGTCGCGATGGAAGAGCTGAATAGGCATGAATCAGAGGCCGAGGAGATTGAGCTTATCAAGGGAGCACCTGACTCAATCAAGAGAATAGTGCGTTCTTGCCCCGCGAATTTTGACGATATAGTAGATAACATCTCTAAAGCAGGAGAAACACCGATGGCGATATCAATGAACGGAGATATGATCGGCATAATTAGACTGAAGGACATATTAAAGCCCGGTATCAAGGAAAAGATCCAGTCAATCAAGATGATGGGAATACGACCAGTCATGATAACCGGGGATCAGCCACTCACTGCGAAGAGCATATCAAATGAGGTGGGCATCGAGGAGTTTGTGTCTCAGGCGAAGCCTGAGAATAAGTACAGTATTGTAAAGAAGGAGCAGTCTGAAAATAGAATTGTCGCTATGATTGGTGACGGAACCAATGATGCTCCAGCATTATCGATTGCAGATGTTGGACTTGCTATGAACTCCGGCACTGAGGCAGCTAAGGAGGCGGCCAACATGGTTGACCTTGAATCGAACCCCGCGAAGATAATTGATGTAGTTATGCTAGGAAAACAGCTCCTGATGACACGCGGAGCAGTAACAGCGTTTAGCATTGCTAACGATGTGGCAAAGTACTTCGCAATTGTTCCGGTTCTGTTCGCTGCATCCCTGCCAGAGTTTCAAGCACTTAACGTGCTTGGACTTGGTCTGCACAGCGCAGTACTTTCAGCACTGATATTCAACGCTGTCATCATTCCTCTGCTTATTCCTCTAGCGATGAGGGGAATAGCTTTCAAACCATCAGATACTATGACGCTCTTCCTAAAGAACATGACAATATACGGAGTCGGAGGCGTCATCGTGCCCTTCATCGGAATCAAACTGATTGACATGCTATTATCTCTACTTTATGCATAGAATTATGGAGGAAATTTGATTGGCTAATTTGGAGACCGAAGAAAAGAAGGATGAGAAACGCAGTTACAGGCCTGTCGTGGGATTAGCAGTAGCATCCCTACTGATTTGCGGATTACTCTTCCCACTTCTAGTCACAGGGTTAGCGCAGGTTTTTATGCCATACCAAGCAAACGGTGAACTAATCCAGTTTAACGGTCGATATGTCGGCTCAGACCTTATCGCGCAAAGCTTCACTTCACCGATCTTCTTTCATCCAAGAAACGACTCAGCATCAGGTGTTGATCCGCATATCACACTCTCAGATGCTACCTCCCAGATCTCAAGAATTCAAAGTGCTACAAACATATCATATGATGAACTGGAGTGGATAGTGAACCAGAACATTGAGGGAACATTCTGGATATTCGGCGCTCCGTATGTGAATGTTCTGCGACTTAATCTACTACTCATCAAGACTTATCCTTCGATATATACAAACCTTGGATAAGGCGCAGTTACCGAGCTAAATTTATAATTATATGTGATTACATCTGGTAATGTTGTAATTCCGAGTGGGCTGACCAGAACCCGCGAAATTATCAATGCTGGGTGGACTCGTTTAGAGGTTTTGAGATTGGTTAGACAAAGTAGCTCCAGTTATGAAATTCTCAGATGCAATATCTTGGGCTAGAAAGATAGGGATCCAGAAGTAACTAGTAGAAACTCTAAGGCTGAGCTACACTCTGATTTCTTACTCTGAAATCTGTTTCACAGACCCAGCTAGGGGTTAATCCCTCCGGGCCCGCCACAACATTCATCCCAACATTACCTTACAAGCCCTAGACTTCTGGTCTTCACCTTACCAATAATAGTAATACTCAGTCAATATTGTAAGTGGGCCGGGAGGGATTTGAACCCACGACCTTCGCCGTGTCAGAGCGACATCCTAACCAAGTTATCCCTGTGAAAGCAAACATTTGCTCCCCAGTCTAGACGACCGGCCCACAAAATAACGTGTTCATATGATTCGATTAAATGTTGCGGTTATTTTTACGAATATTTTCCGGTACCATTTATTATCTTTCCAATATGAATGACTTCATGTGTAGTGACTCTTCCTTGATTTCTCCAATTAACATTTCAATTCTTTCTCCAACTGCAATTACTGTTGATTCCTCTATTATCTTCTCAGCTCTTTGAAGTTTAGTTGCTTTACCAGAGTATATTGTGAATAAGTTATCATCTTGGCAGACTTTATTTCCTATCTTCTTATGAATGACTATCCCAGATCCTTTGTCTTTAGGTGACCCAGTGGCTCGAGCTATTTCTACGATTTTTTGATTGTCTATCCACAATACGAATCCATTGCGTTTGGCTTTTATGTCTAATTTATTATCTCCAATTGGAATGTCATCTGGTCTAACATTTGGATTTCCACCTTGTTCCGAGATTATTTCTCTTAACTTTGACTCTGCTTTACCTGATCTCAAAATATCTACTGCAACTTCTAAGCCATTCTTAATATTACACATGTTAAGCAGAATCCCTGCAATACTAGTAGCTTTGTCCTCAAGGTCAGATACGATCTTTCTTCTCGTTATGACTTCCAGAGCTTCTCTAGCCTCCAATGCTGAACCAATTGTGTAGCCGATTGGCTGTTCACCGTATGTGATTGCACATTGGGTTTTTATTTCGAGTTTGCAACCAAGATCAATAAAGTCCCTAGCAAGTAGATTTGCATCTCCGATTGTCTTTATTTTTGATCCTCTTCCAGTAGGGAGGTCTATCAGAAGTCTGTTTGCGCCTACTGCTTTTTTCTTACTCATTATTGAAGGTAAAAGCAGAGGATCTATCGATAATGGGTACTCAATTTGAATTAAAATATCATCAGCAGGTGCAAGATTCAGCGAACCCCCCCACGTAATGCAACCATTTGTCTTTTCCACTATTCTCTTCATTTCGCTGATCTCTAATTCTATATTCATCAAGACTTCAGCTTTATCGGCGCTTCCAGCAGCTGAGGTTATTGCTCTTGACGAGCTCTTAGGAATTGCAAATCCACATGCTGCGATAATCGGTACGACTATTAGAGTGGTTTTGTCTCCAGGTACTCCACCAATTGAATGTTTATCAAGAATAATGTCTCTTTTGAGTTGAAGCTTCTCTCCAGTTTCTACCATTGCGCGTGACAGATTCAGAGCTTCATCCATATCGATAGTGCTGTTCTCCAATGCCATTACAAATGCAGTTAGCTCAACATCACTAAGATTTCCTTCCACTGTGTCATTTATTATCTCTCTAATCTCCTCATATTTCAAACGCATTCCATTCATCCTATTTCTAATGTATGTTGTAGATATAGGAAACCCAGACGCCTCAACATCTATCTCGGCATTCTCTGGAGATTCTAATGATCTCCAGACTTCTACATACAATCCTATTTCTCCACGTTTCAATACTTTTTTGGTGGTATTTACTATTGCAGTGATATTCTTATCTCCATAAATAACTCGAACCCTACCTAGACTATGTGTTCCTAGCTCTTCAACATCATCCTGATGAAGAACAATTACATGTTTTCCTCCTGCCTCGAGTTCAAACAGTTTCACTCTGAATCTCAAGTTTTAATTACCTCGCGCCCCCAGTATATCAAAACCCAAATAAACTGTTGACTATTATAAACAAGGAGTTAGATTGCAAACAATTCATCCAGAAGTAAGAAAGATCGCCGAGGAAATTATGAGTATGAGGATAAGAGGAGCTGGAAAGATAGCGCAAGCAGGCGTTAAAGCGCTTCTATTGACATCGCGATTCTCGAAAGCAGATGACATTTCTAGTTTCATTAGGGAACTTGATTCAACATCTGAGTTATTAATCAATACTAGGCCTACTGCAGTAAGCTTACCTAACGCAATTAAATATGTGGTAAAAAGAGTAAAAGATTCGAGAGACACATTCAAAAATGTCGATGAGGTGAAAGCTATCACCATTAGTCTGGCCTCAAAGTTTATTGAAGAATCAGAAAAAGCTGTCAATCTGATTGGAGAAATTGGTGCTAAACGCGTGGAAGATGGAGATGTACTGTTAACTCACTGCAACTCAGAGGCTGCCCTTTCAATAATTTTAACTGCTTGGAAAATGGGTAAGAACATCCAAGTATATGTTACTGAAACAAGACCACGGTTTCAAGGCAGAGAAACTGCAGGGAAACTTGGTAAAGCTGGAATACCAACGTTTCTGATAGTTGATAGTGCAGTAAGATTCTTCATGAACAAGATTAGCAAAGTGGTGGTTGGATCAGATGCTATTGCAGCTAACGGCGCTGTTGTTAACAAAATCGGCACAAGTATGATAGCTTTAGCATCTAAAGAGTTTAGAATACCGTTTTACGTAGCTGCCGAGTCTTACAAGTTCAGCCCAGAAGCAGCTTCTGGGGATTTTATCAAGATAGAGGAAAGAAGTTCATCAGAAGTTGTTCCGGAAAATGATTTGAAACGTTTAAGCGGAGTAACCATACTTAACCCTGCTTTTGATGTGACACCACCAGAATATATTGACATAATAATCACTGAGAAAGGAATAATCTCTCCTCAGGCAGCTGCATATTTTTTTCAGCAGGAGTTTGGATGGAGCGTTCTTGAAGAGTTTAAACAGCCAAAGATTATTGAGGAAGACTAGGTAATTATCAGATGCGGTATGTTGACTTTGTGGACCTGAATTATATTCCATCTTTAACAGACATTATTTGCGAATTCTTCATCGAAACTGAAGGCGTTAATTTTAAAGAAGCAGCTGGTAGTGTGGCGGCCGAAAGCTCCATCGGAACTTGGACACATCTTAGCACAATGAAGGAATATGTCGAGAAATTACACGCGACTGTTTTTGAAATGAATGGTAATACTGCAAAGGTAGCCTATCCAATTGAGTTATTTGAAGAAGGAAATATGCCTAACATCTTAAGCAGCGTAGCTGGGAACGTCTTCGGATTGAAAACTTTACGAAATCTCAGGTTAAATGATATCATATTTCCTGAAAAACTCATCAAAAGCTTCCAAGGTCCTAAATATGGTATAAACGGTGTACGCAAAATCTTGAATGTCAAGAAAAGACCACTTGTCGGAACAATTATCAAACCTAAACTTGGGCTTAACACTAAGGATCATTCGGAAGTGGCGTATGAATCTTGGATAGGTGGATGCGACTTTGTAAAAGACGATGAGAACCTCGCCAGTCAATCGTTTAATAAATTTGAAGCGCGTCTAAAGGAAACTCTAAAGAAGAAAGATATGGCTGAGAAAGAAACAGGTGAACGCAAGATGTATCTCATTAACATAACCGCTGAAACTGGTGAGATGCTGAAACGAGCTCGACTTGTTAGCGACTTGAAAGGAGAGTATGCTATGGTTGACATATTGACTTGCGGTTATTCTAGCCTCCAAACATTGAGACTGCAAGACTTTGACCTAGTTTTACACGCTCACCGTGCAGGGCACGCAGCCTTCACAAAGAACACTAAACACGGTATTTCTATGAGATTTATCTCAACGATAGTGAGAATAATCGGAGTTGATCAACTTCATGTAGGTGCAGTAGTTGGAAAAATGGCAGAATCAAAGCAAGAGGTCTCAATGAACGTAAGTGCTTTGAAATGTGATATGTTCGGGTTAAATCAGGTTTTCCCAGTTGCATCGGGAGGATTGCACCCAAGACTAATACCTTCTGTGATAGAGATTTTTGGAAACGATATAGTGATTCAAGCCGGTGGAGGTATCCACGGCCATAAAGACGGAACAAGATCAGGTGCTAAAGCCATGCGGCAAGCAGTCGATGCTGTCATAGCTGGAAAAACCTTGACTGAGTATGCTGAGAACCATATTGAACTAATGTCAGCACTTGAGACTTGGTCATAAAATCTATAAAATAGGTTTAGTTACTAGCTAAACTTGAGTTGAAAACTTAGATCATAGGTTTGTTGGGGTTTGTTTAAATAAACATTATTAGTATCATTAAAAGCGGAAATAACATGAGCAATAGAAGCTCTGAAGTTTCAAATTTCTATAGGCTTAGCCCTGCTGAGCGATTAGAATTTGTAAAGACGTTTTCGGGATTATCTGACGAAGAATCTACACTTATTCAAAGCATGTCAGGTTTGAAGCTTGAAGCCGCAAATAGGATGATAGAAAACGTGATAGGGTCAATTCCTATTCCTATTGGAGTAGCTGTAAACTTCCTTATAAATGGCAAAGACTATATTGTTCCAATGGCTATAGAAGAGCCTTCTGTAGTCGCTGCAGCTAGCAACGCTGCTAGAATGGCGAGATCTGGAGGAGGTTTCTGCACAAGCAATACAGGGCCTGTTATGATAGGCCAGATACAGGCTATAGGAATAAATGATCCCAATGGTGCCAAGATGAATATACTCGCATCCAAAAACGAAATCTTATCGAAAGCAAACGAACAAGATCCAATACTTGTGAAAGTCGGTGGAGGTGCCAAAGACCTTGACGTCAAGATACTTAACTCAATAGTTGGTCCCATGGTCGTAACTGAGATTCATGTTGACTGTAGGGATGCAATGGGTGCTAATGCCGTTAACACCATGGCTGAAACCGTTGCTCCAATAATTGAAAAAATAACTGGGGGTAAAATCTATCTTAGAATAATATCAAATTTAGCTACTAAACGGCTTGTAAGGTCAAGAGCAGTATTCAAAAAGGACGATATAGGAGGCGAAGAGATAATCGATGGTATAATCAACGCGTATGCTTTCGCATTGGCTGATCCTTACAGGTGCACTACTCATAACAAAGGTGTGATGAACGGAATTGTAGCAGTTGCACTTGCGACAGGCCAAGATACTAGAGCTATCGAAGCAGGTGCACATGGATACGCTGCGCGAACAGGGCAGTATATACCGTTAACAACTTGGGAAAAAAATAGTGCGGGAGATCTGGTTGGAACTATTGAGATACCTATCGCCGCAGGTTTAATCGGAGGTGCTACTGCTGTTCATCCAGTAGCGAAGGTCTGCACTAAGATTCTAGGTATAAAGTCGGCTGTAGAGCTCGGGGAAGTCATGGCTTCAGTAGGTTTAGCTCAGAACTTCGCTGCATTGAGAGCTTTATCTTCCGTAGGTATACAAAGAGGTCATATGAAACTTCACGCACGTAACTTAGCTATATCAGCAGGTGCTGTTGGCGATTCTGTGGACATAGTTGCATTGAAGATGGTTGAAGAAAGAAAGGTGAGATTCGACAGAGCTAAGGAGCTAGTCGAAGAACTTAACAAGAGTTAGTTCTATTCTTGGACACTTAAATGTCAACTAAGATTAATACTCTAGAGTTTGTTTAGGTTATAAAATCTAATGCAAAATGTTGAAGTAGCCCGGGCCAGATTCGAACTGGCGTCACCGGCTTTCTTTCCATAATGGACCAAAGGCCAGTACTCAAGAGGCTTAATGCCTATGCTTGACCTCTACACTCGGCGGAGAAATTCTTCTCCTCCACCGGGCTAGCAGTAGTTCCGGGCTTCCTTAAGGTAGTTATCATCTACTGATTAAATCTTTCTTAGATTAAGAAACAGTTCTAAACATGTAACTTCAATAGATTCATATCTATTTCATGAAATTCATCTTTTTGACAAGCTTTATTTCATATTGAAATTACCCTACTAGACGGGCCGCAAATCCAACTGGGCCGGTATCGTTGTATGTGGAATTGACATACGGCGTCGGAGGTTCAGTGGTAGAATATCCGACTTGCACTCGGAAGGTCGGGGGTTCAAATCCCCCCCGGTCCACTTACAAAATTAGGTACATACCATTGTTGTTGGAATTGTGAAGACAGAAATCTGGGCAATTAGATTGGTTAATCCCGCCTAATAAACCCGGATTGCAAATTTAAGCAAATTCTAAATTCTATATGGAATAATGTCTTCAGATTGGCTAGTTCTGATTAATCTTAACTTCGAAAAAGTATAAAACCCTCGTGTAAGGGTGAGCATTCGAGTTTATGTCAAAAATCAGAGTAGCGATTATCGGTGTAGGTAATAGTGCAAGTGTATTTGTTCAAAGTTTAGCTTATCACCAAAAGAAAGGTGCCGTCAAGGGTATTTGGCATCCTGAGATAGGGGGATACGGTTTAGAAGACATTCAAGTTGTTGAGGCTTTTGATATTAATCAATCAAAGGTTGGGAAAGATCTAAGTGCTGCTATATCCGTTAGTCCTAACAATACAACTAAGTATCTTGAAATCCAGAATCTTGGTGTTAAAGTTAGTGAGGGATTGTTGTTAGATGAACTTCCAGATCCAGTATCTAAATTAACGAATGTTAAGAAGAGTAACAAAGAAACAGATATAGCTCAAGTTCTAAAAAGAAGCAAAATCGATGTCGTGTTAAACGTCATCTCTTCAGGCTTAGACAAAACCTCAAAAGCATATGCTGAAGCCACTTTAAAGGCAGGCTGTTCATTCATAAACTGCACACCTTCTCCAATAGTGTGCGACTCCAATCTAGTATCTGAGTTTGAAGCTGCAAAACAAATAGTTGTTGGAGATGACTTGATGAGTCAGTTCGGAGGAACAGTATTTCACAAAGGTATTCTAGATCTAATGATTAAACGAGGCGTGAAAATTCTGAAAAGTTATCAGCTTGATGTTGGAGGAGGAGCTGAAACGCTGAACACTATCGACGAAGATGTCAAGAGAGCAAAAAGAAAAGTAAAATCATCAGCAATATCCTCCGAAGTTCCTTACAAAATAGATACAGTGACGGGAACAACTGACTATGTCGACTTTATGGGAAACAATAGAACAAGCTACTACTGGCTGCTTGGGGAAGGCTTGAATGGAAGCCCAATTACAATAGACATCTATCTAAGAACTTCAGACGGGTCCAACGCTACAAACATCTTACTGGATCTCGTAAGAGTTGTTCAAATTAGCAAAGAACGTGAAAGATACGGTGCACCAAATGAAATATGTGGCTATGGCTTTAAAAGACCCCCAAAACCCATAGTCCTAGAAAAAGCATATAACAAATTCGAAGAAACATTTCTAAAACAAAAGTAACTGATCAAATAATATCTTTAAACAAATAATCTGTGCTTTCAATTATTATCTTTTGGTTTCTTTGGTTGATTTTCTGTCATCGTTTAGTGTTTATGGTGGCATTCTGAAGTCTTCTTTTATTGTCGTAAGCACTAGATGAGTGTTAGTGTGTTCCACATAATTGAGCGATAGAATGGATTTCGTGAATGTGCTTAACTCCTGCCTGTTTCTGAATTTACCTATTATTATGGCGTCTGTTTGACCTGTAACATCATAAACCGCGCAAGTGGAGGAAAGCTTAGCTATTTCTTTCTCTATTTCCACTAGTTTTCCCTTAGAAACTGTAACTTCAGTAAGAGCTGTAAGGGGATACCCTAGTTTCTCATCGTCGAGCAATACTGTAAAACCTTTGATAAGTCCCTCTTCTTCCATTTTCTTAGTTCTTGATAAAACTGTTCCAACCGATACTCCGATGTGCTTGGCTACTTCGCGAAAGGATAATCTAGCATCCTTAAAGTATTCATTGAGAATCTTCCTGTCAACATTATCAATATTCAATATTATCTTACTCTAAATATAGTCAACCGTATAAAAATATGATGAAGTTTTTTGTGAAATATCTACCCTCGCAGAATCGATAGATAAATGTGAACTATTCCGCTAAAATTGCTTCATCAGCCCATTTATCATCGATCTTATCTTTGTGCATGTTAACCATCGGTAAATAATTGTGGAAGAGTCGAATAGGTTTACCCAGCCTAATTGTTTTAACTTCGATTATTGAACCCTTTCCATGATTCTTCTCTAAGGAAGGCACCATAATTTCATTGAACTTAACATTAATCTCATCATCAGAACTGCCTTCTATTATCAACGCAAGAACGGTATGTCCATCTATTTCTGCTATGTGAGACTCGTATAAGAAGTCTGTGAAAACTGTTCTAACGTTCTGCTCCTCTTTAACTTCACTTACTATTTTGTTTTGCGAAATTCCAAGGTTGAACTTGACTAAGTAAAGATGTCTTGCGTTGAACTTTCCAGTCCCATCTGGCCCCATATTCAAATCAGTGTAGTATTTCAGCAGACCCTTATCCTCCATCTTCTTACGTTTACGGTTAACTGTCCTTATCGGAACACCAGTTCTCAAACCTATTTGATTGTCTGATAGACGTGGATTTCTAATTAAGGCCTTAACTATCTTTATCTCTTGATTATCTAATTTTCTAACCATTCAAATCACTGTTTCATATTTGTGACATATATTTCATATTTGTGCCACATATTGCCTATGAGTGGCCTATAAAATACATGTGACCTATACATATATATATAAATACCTGCGACATATGATACTATGGTAACCTCATCTCAAACGGTTAATAAAGTATCAGATGAAAAAAATCAATTCGACATAGCTGTCGAACAATTAGATAGAGCCGCAAGCAAAATGCACTTGGATTACAACTCAAATCAAGTTCTTAGATCACCAAAAAGAGTCCTTTGTGTAAGCATACCTGTCAGAATGGATGATGGACGAATCAAAGTATTTCAAGGATTTAGAAGTCAGCACAATGATGCAAGAGGCCAGTTCAAGGGAGGTGTAAGATATCACCCACAAGTCACAATACATGAAGTTAAGGCGCTCTCAATGTGGATGACATGGAAGTGTGCCGTTGTAGGAATTCCTTATGGTGGTGGAAAAGGCGGTATAATCGTTAATCCGCATGAACTATCCAAAGGTGAACTTGAAAGACTCTCTAGAGGCTTTTTTGAAGGTATCTCTGATATAGTAGGGCCTGAAAAAGACATTCCGGCACCTGATGTTTATACTGACTCACAAATAATGACATGGTTCATGGATGAGTTTAGCAAGATAAAGAGGTATAATGCTTTCGGCGTAGTAACAGGTAAACCTCTTTGCCTTGGAGGCTCTCTTGGAAGAGGAACAGCTACTGGACGTGGACTAGTCTTCACTGTAGAGGAAGCAGCTAAGATTCTGAAGATGAATCTAGCAAAGTCAACCGCTGCAATTCAAGGATACGGTAACGCAGGTCAATATGCACACATGTTCTTAGAAGAACTAGGAGTTAAGGTAGTTGCAATTACAGATTCCAAAAGCGGTGCATTAGACAAAAGAGGCTTAAATTACGGCAAAATATCAGCTCATAAGGCCAAAACATCAAAAGTTTCCGGAATCGCAGGTTCAAGTAACATATCAAACGAAGATCTCCTAGAGCTTGATGTAGACATACTTGTCCCAGCAGCATTGGAGAATCAAATTACATTAAAGAACGCACCGAGAGTTAAGGCCAAGCTAATCGCTGAAGCAGCTAATGGTCCAACAACGCCTGAAGCAGACGATATCTTGTTCAAGAAAGGTAGTACTGTGATTCCAGATATACTTGCAAATGCAGGAGGCGTCACCGTATCCTATCTAGAATGGGTTCAGAACAATCAAGGCTACTATTGGGCAGAAAAAGAAGTAGATCAAAAACTGAAATCTATTATGGTCCAAGCTTTCAGCGATGTCTGGGCTAACACCACTAAATACAAAGTAGACATGAGACAGGGTGCTTACATCACTGCGATAAGCAGAGTATCAGAAGCAATGAAACTTCGTGGCTGGGTTTAAAACAGCTTATCGCTGTTAACCCCCCCTTTTTCTTATCTTCATCGATAAGATTTCACTTGAATAAGATGTTTCGTTTTCAAACCTTCCGTTTTTTTATATCTTACAATTTGAATTTCATAAAACATTAAATCAATAATACGAAAATGATTGAAATAAGGTTAAAACGTTAATTCGTTGATAAAATTCTTTCTGTTAAGAGAGTTAAATGACGTTGATTCATATTAGAGACGTTATGATAAGGAAAAACTCTTTCCATAGAATTCGAAACAAGCTCAAAAGAAGTTAGTGTGATAATGAATTAATGACACGTAAGCAGTGTGCTAGTACATTGCAAAGGCACGCTAAAGGGGACCTCACTGAGCGGGACTTACTTTCTAAAGTAATTTCAAAAGGTGTGAATTTAGAGAAGAGCAAAGTTGGAGATTTTGTTTGAGCCTTTGCCTTAACAGGTACAGATTATGAATTGTAAGAATCTGCTCGAGCAATGACCCCTCTTGGAATATAAGGCGATTGCCGGTTTGGATAGAGGTAAAGTCGTTGAAATAATAACTGCTGTAAATATTGTTAAAGCTATGCCAAAGCTCCATTTGAAATATGATGCGATTAAGTTGAATAAAAGTATCCACAGATAATGAATCCAAACAATTCAAATGTGTTGAATGCGGTATAGAAATAAATGAGAATGAAAACTCGCGTAAATGCTTAATGTACGGATATCATGTTTGTATAGAACACAAATACTTCATAAGAACTCGAAGACAAGTGCTTTATGACTCTTACGACGATATAGTTCGAGTTTGCAATCACTGCAAACTAATCTACACATTTATCAACCGTCAAACTATTAATGTTGAGAAATGAATAGACCGCGAGTTTATGTCACAAGAGCAATACCTGGATCAGGATTAGAAATTTTATCTCAAAGATGCGAGTTAACAATTCATAATAAAGAAGAATTACCAACTAAAGAGGATATCATTAAGAACATAGTTGATAAAGATGGATTACTTTGTATGCTTACTGACAGAATTGATTCGGAAATACTTTCTTCCGGATATAACTTGAAAGTAATATCATCATTCAGCGTAGGTGTTGATCACATTTTAGTATCTGAAGCAACTCAAAGAGGTATCTATGTCACTTACACTCCTGGGATTCTAACTGAAGCGACAGCTGATATGTCTTTTGCACTATTAATGGCTACTGCAAGACGTATAGCTGAAGCTGACCGTTACATTAGAAGTGGAAAATGGAAAATAAGTTGGTCACCATCTATGCTACTAGGAGTAGGGGTTTATGGTAAGGTTCTGGGTGTTATAGGTCTTGGACGAATAGGCAGCGCAGTTGCTGAGCGAGGATTAGGTCTAAAAATGAAAGTACTGTACTACAGTAAAAACCGTTCGTATGAAAAGGAAGAAAGAATGGGTCTGCAATACATGCCTTTAGAAGAACTTGTTAGGAATAGTGACTTTATTTCTGTACATGTCCCTCTCAAAAAAGAAACTTATCATCTGGTAGATAGAAAACTATTAAGAGTGATGAAGAAGAACGCGATAATTATAAACACGTCTAGAGGCCAAATCATTGATGAAGAAGCTTTAGTCGAAGCGCTTAAAGAAGGTCGAATCGCTGGTGCAGGTCTAGACGTTTTTCAGACTGAACCACTGGAAAATAATAATGAACTACTGAAACTTGACAACGTAATTCTTACTCCTCATCTAGGTAGTGCAACATATGAAACAAGACGAATCATGTCAGAAGTTTCGGCACAGAATCTGATTTCAGTACTAGAAGGCGTAGCACCTCCTAATCTTTACAATCCAGAAGTGATGAAGATCAGGCCTCTATCAAAGGTAAAAATGATTTAAAGAAGAACTAAACGAATTGTTTAGTTATTTCTTCAATCATCATCTTAACAATTTCAGGTTTCTTATTTGTTATAAGAATTCTTTTATTCCTACTTCTTAATCCACTTTTGATAATAATACTAGTGTTGAATATTTTCGTAAAATGTTTAATGATCTCCATATTTATCTTATTTTTCTCTCTTGGTGATTTGCAGAAAATCACTAATTCATCTTCTAATAACTTTAGCTTAAATGAATTGTTCATCTTAACCTGCAGATTAATTATAGACCCTTTTTCATTTTCCTCAATTAACATTTTAGTGAAGAAATTGATTTAATCGATGTAATAATCTTTTGTGTTATCTATTATATCATTAATTTAGGAAGACTTAAAAGGGGTAATAGTTAACATATAATTAACAGACTTTGTTGATTGAGATGAGTGAATTCATATTTTCTGTAATATTATTTCAGAATTCTTAATTATTTAAAATTATGATTGGGTTGAATAGTTTGAAATGTGAAATATGCAGTTGTAGTAAAGCTATGAAGTGTAGCTCTTGTGGTACGTTGGTCTGTAGGCAACATTATTGTCAATATTTTAATGAAGAAACTAGGAAAATGGAATTACTTTGTAATAACTGTAGCCGTGAAAAGATGACTACTACTTTCACTCCACGAAGACGTTGGCGAAGGAGAAGGTCGTACTAAGTCACAATGATTTAGAAATAAAGTGATATTTGTGAATGCTGAAATTCCGGATGACGGGGACCTCGTAGTTGTTGCAGTTAATAGAATAAGTCCTCATGGTGTCTATGTCACGTTAGATGAATTTGGTGGGATGAAAGGGTTTCTTCATGTTTCCGAGATATCTACAGGCCGAGTTAGACATATAGAGCACTTTATTAGAACAGGTCAAAAAGAAGTTCTTAAAGTTATTAGAGTTAACAAGGCTCGAGGAGAAGTTGATCTTTCCCTTAAGCAGGTAAATAAACAAGAAAAGAAGGATAAGTTAATTGAAGTAAAGCAGAATGAAAAAGCCAAGAATATACTTCAAATTGTTAAGACAAAACTTAATCTGGATCAAGAGGCGATGGATAAGATACATTCTAGTCTAGATACAGCATTTGGTACATTATATAACGCGTTAGAAGAAGTCGCTAGAAACGGAAGTTCAGTTCTTTCTGAACTTGACTTAAAAAAGCCTGTTTTGGATTGTCTTGAAGAAGTTTCTAAAGAAAAAGTAACGTTACCCCATGTAGATATTAATTGTGTTCTGGAAGTCACATCTTCCCTTTCTAACGGTGTTGATATTATAAAAGAAGCTTTAGCAGCAGCTGAAAAGATTAAATTATCAAACTCGAAAATAACTGTTAGTTACCTGAGCGCTCCGAAGTATAGACTTGTCGTACAAGCGAGTGACTATAAGGAAGCTGAGAGAGTTCTCAAGAGTGCTGTCGATGTTGTTCAAGATAAAATCAAGCATAAGGGTTCAGTTAAGATAATTAGAAACGATAAATAATTAACGTTCTTCCTTAACGTCATTATTCTTTTCATTCCTAGGCACTTTTTCTAAGATTGATAAGTACTTTAGTATGAGTTCTGAAAGTTCTTCCTCTTTGCCAATGTCTGTCTCTTTTTCTAACTCTAACGCTACCTCTTCTATCTTTCTAGATACTAGGTTGTTCAACCTTGATTTTATGTCTATTAACGATGTTATAGACACTTTTTCTAGGTCTTTAATGTCATCGCAATTTGAACAAGAAATGATTCCTTTGTATTCTATAAGTACTCCACTACATTTGTAACAGGGTTCTGCTAACATCTTTCCTCCTTTTCTGAGAAGATTTGTAATTGTCTTACGCCTTTCTTTATCAATATCTGTCAATTGTCTTCAATTAATTGCATATTTTTGACAATATAAAGCTGCAGGTATGAATAACACAATTTCCTCAACTATTTATGACATAATTAATTGAAATGACTCTGGTTTAACAGTTATCATAATATCAAGAGCATATTTGCAAAATAGTATAAGTAATTGTTCTATAAATAGAGTGGTAAGGTCGAATAGGGGGATGAGATTTTGAGTGAAAAAGTGAAGAAGGATAATGAAGATAAGGTTCTTAAAGCCATTGCAGTTTTACAGTCTGTAGCTGATAGTAATATTACGCCTCGAAACATTAGGAAGACTGTTAAAGACACTATAATGATACTACAAGATAAATCGCTAAGTCCAGGTGTTAGGGCAGCTAATGCGATTAGTCTTTTGGACGATGTCTCACAAGACCCAAATATGCCAAGCTACTCTCGCGTAACAATTTGGAGTGCTGTATCTACGATTGAAAGCATACGAGAAAACGTGTAGATAGTCTAGTGTTATCTCAATTCATTTCAAGACCTTGATTATATTCTAAGGGAAAAAGCATCTTATTACACATAAATACTTACATTGGGAATCTAATATTGAATATATTCGTTTAGTATATCTCGTATTTCTGATATTTTCTGTAAGCTAAAAGTCGGTTCAGCTGTTACAAAAGCCAACCTGTTTTCATAAGGGAATATCATTAGAATCACTTTTGCTCTTTTGACAATAGTATACGTTGTTTTTCCAAAATATTTGTCCCATGTTTCACGGGTTGTGCTTTCACTTACAATATGCGCCATTAATCTTAGTTCTTCTTCCTTAGGCTCTAGAGGCCTCACACCCTTCCTCATCCCTCCCGCAATGACTTTACCGCTTTTTTCAATTACCGAAGCATATCTTATTTCTCTGTCAATCTTGAATAAAACGGAAAACATACTTTCAAAAGATGGTTTACTCATTCTATTTCATTCCAGTTACATGTAAGTGCCATTTAATATATATATCCGCATGAATTTGTGATAAGCAATGATTTTCCTAAATTTTCAATTAATAATAATTATAGCTATGCTAGGACAACTTGACCTTTCTTGTAGATACGCTTGACACGTCTATTTGGTGTGAATATATTGATGGAGAAAGAAGATAATAATGAAATTGATGCTGACCTTAGATTAATTGAGCTAGAGAAGGATTTAGAAGAGGAACGAAAGAAATCTGGTGAATACATTACTAGGTTGAAGTATCTTCAAGCGGATTTTGATAATTACGAAAAAAGAATGAAGAGAGATCGTGACGACATGGTCAAATTGAGCAGTGAACGTATTGTTTTGAGAATTCTTGGTATATTGGATGACATAGAACTTGCTGCAATTGAAGGCAGCAAAATTGCAGATGCATTGAGCGTTGTCAAAGGTCTAGAAATGATTATTCTTAACATAAAAGAGATGTTGAATGATGAGGGTGTTGCGACAATAGAGTGTATTGGCAAAAAGTTAGATACTCTAAAACACGACGCGATTTCATTCATAGAAAGTAGTGAATTTGACGATAACGTAATTGTTAGAGAATTGAGAAAAGGTTATCTTCTAAATGGAAAAGTAATTAGACCTAGTATTGTTGAAGTATCAAGGAAAACTGTAAAAACAACCGATAACCTTCAGGATGCGGGAGAAAATAAATGAGCAAAATAATCGGAATAGACCTGGGAACTAGTAATTCAGCTGCCGCTACTATGCAAGGTGGTAGGCCAGCAATAATTCCTAGCGCAGAAGGAACATCATTAGGTGGAAAAGCTTTTCCATCATTTGTTGCTTTTTCTAAAGACGGACAACTATTAGTTGGAGAGCCTGCTAGACGTCAAGCAGTCTCTAATCCTGAGGGTACTGTTTATGCCATTAAACGTAAAATGGGAACAGATTATAAGGTTAACATTAACGGTAAGAGTTTTACCCCTCAACAGATTTCGGCTTTTATTCTTCAGAAAATCAAGCGGGACGCTGAGGCTTTCTTAGGCGAAAAAGTAGAGAAAGCCGTTATCACTGTTCCAGCTTACTTCAACGATAATCAGCGTCAAGCTACGAAAGACGCCGGTTCAATAGCTGGTCTTGAAGTTGTTAGAATAATCAATGAGCCTACAGCTGCAGCTCTAGCTTACGGGCTTGACAAATCTGGGAAGGATATGAAAATAATGGTTTTCGACTTGGGTGGGGGGACACTCGACGTGACAATAATGGAATTCGGCGGCGGAGTTTTTGAGGTGAAATCCACTAGTGGAGATACTCAGCTTGGAGGAACAGATATGGATAATCTAATAATAAACTATGTGGTGAGTGAGTTCAAAAAAGATTCAGGAATAGATCTTTCACGTGACAAGATTGCGATACAACGAGTTCGAGAGGCAGGTGAAAAAGCAAAGATAGAGCTTTCAACCACATTGACGACAGAAATCAATCTGCCTTTCATAACAGCTGATGCTTCAGGGCCACGACATTTGACTATGACACTAACTCGGGCAAAGCTTGAGGAAATAGTTAGACCGATAATTGATCGGTGTAAAGGGCCTATAGAGCAAGCTGTCAATGACGCTAAACTTACTCAAAGTGAAATAGCTAAGATAATTCTTGTTGGAGGTCCTACGCGTATGCCAACAGTTAGAAAGTTAGTTGAAGACTTTGTTGGCAGAGAATCTGAGCGCACAGTAGACCCAATGGAGTGTGTTGCTATGGGCGCAGCTATTCAGGGGGGAGTTTTGGCCGGTGAAGTGAAAGATATTCTTCTACTTGACGTTACTCCATTGTCTTTAGGTGTGGAAACTCTTGGTGGAGTTATGACTAAACTTATTGACCGAAACACGACCATTCCTACACGAAAGAGCCAGATTTTCTCCACTGCAGCCGACTTTCAAACTGCTGTAACTATACATGTTCTACAGGGTGAGCGAGCTATGTCTGCTGACAATATCTCATTAGGCGTTTTTAATCTGGAAGGAATTCCACCTGCTCCAAGAGGTGTACCCCAAATTGAAGTTACCTATGATATTGATGCAAACGGAATACTTAATGTATCTGCAAAAGATCTAGCATCTGGAAAAGAGCAGAAGATAACTATTACTGCATCTACCAAGCTCTCAAGCAAAGATAAAGAACGTATGATGAACGACGCAGAAAAATATTCAGAGGAAGATAAACGCAAACGTGAAGAAGTAGAGATACGAAACAGCGCTGAATCAATGATATACACATCTGAGAAGACAAGGTCTGATTTCAAGGACAAGATATCCAGTGATCTAAATGAAAAAATAAATAAAGCTGTTTCAGAACTTAAAGAGGCTTTAACAAGTAAAGATAATGAAAAAATAAAATCATCAACTGAAAATCTTGGGAGGATACTTCAAGAAATAGGTTCTCAAGTGTATCAGCAGACAGCTCAGCAGACAGCTCAGCAGACAGCTAACCCACAAGATGAGCCAACAGGTAATTCTCCAAGTGAAGAGAAAATTGTTGACTCTGACTATAAGGTTGTAGACGAAGACAAAAAGTAGAATCATATAGTGCTGATATTTAATGAGTAAGCGTGACTATTATGAGGTTCTAGAAGTTCAAAGGAACGCTTCAAAAGATGAATTAAAGAAAGCTTACCGTACGTTGGCTTTGAAATATCATCCTGATAGGAACAAGTCTTTAGGTGCAGAGGAAAAATTCAAAGAAATATCTGAAGCCTACGCTGTTCTTTCTGATGATCAGAAACGGGTGCAATACGATAAGTTAGGCCACGCAGGAATCGACAATAACTATACTACTGAAGATATCTTCAAAGGTGCTGATTTCAGCGAATTCTTCAGGGATGTTGGTTTTGGCACCGGAGGGATGGGTAGCATTTTTGAGCAATTATTCGGTGGTTCAGGTAGGTCCAGACAAGGCCAACAACGAGGTTCAGATCTGAGGTACGATATGCAAATAACTCTTGAAGAGGCAGCGAATGGTGTAAAAAAATCAATCCAAGTTTTTCGTTCAGAGAAGTGTAGTGTTTGTAACGGTTCAGGTGCAAAGCCTGGTACAAGTGCAAGAACCTGTCAAGAATGTCAAGGTGCTGGTGAAGTCCAATACACTCAATCATCTGGTTTCGCGCGGATAATAAGAGTCGAGACGTGCAGAAAATGTAAAGGTCGTGGGGAGTTGATTGACAGTCTGTGCACAGGCTGTCAAGGCTCAAAACTTGTAAGAACGAAAAGAACTATTGAAGTAAATATTCCCGCCGGGGTGGATACTGATTCCAGTCTTAGGTTATCAGGTGAAGGCGAACCAAGTACTGGCAGAGGACCTTCGGGCGATCTCTATGTAGTAATCAATGTAAAGCGTCATGAAAGTTTTGTAAGAAGTGAAGATGATATTATTTATGATAAGAAAATAAGTTTCTCTCAGGCCGCTTTAGGGGCTGCGATAGAAGTTCCAGGTTTAAACGAAAGATTGAGGGTTAATGTTCCTCCTGGAATACAGAGCGGGTACACCCTCAGATTAAAGGGAAAAGGTATTCCTCACTTAAGAGGTTATGGGCGAGGGGATGAGTTAATCCGAATCATTATTGAAACCCCTGTAAAGCTAACTAAAAGGCAGAAAGAACTGTTCGAGGAACTCGCTAAAGAATCTAATGAAGATAGGGACAAGAAGAATCGCTTCTTTAGCTAATCTTAGCTATTTTCATTCACTGATGTTATTATCATTGTTCTAAATATATCAATTTCCTCTTTGCAATGCAAATGATATGACTTCTTTTATGAAATGATTATAGCTAATTCCTGCTGCTTTTAATGAACGCGTTAGTCCAACTTCTTGAGAAATATCTGGATTTGGGTTAACTTCTAAGACATACGGTGTATCTTCTCTGAGCCTTATATCTACTCTGGCGTAGTCTCTACATCCTAGCAGCTCGTATGCCTTATTCGCTGTTGCAAACACTTTATCTCTTGTTTCTTCGTCTAATAGAGAAGGGCAAATTGCTTTAGTATTTTTATAATCTTCACTATCTTCAACCCATTTTGCATCATAGCTAACAATCTTGAATTTGTAATGATCTGGAAAAACTATCTCAGATATCGGTAGCGGTATAGGTGGATTATTCCCTATTATAGATACGTTAAGTTCTCTTCCATCTATGTACTCTTCAATTAGAGCTGGTTGATGATGTTCAATTGTTATCTCATTAACTAATCTTACTAAATCAGATATATTTGTCACAACATTGCAAGTATTTATTCCTAGACTGCCATCTTCTCTCACAGGTTTAACGATAGCTGGAAAAATAATTTTATCCTCAAATATCTCATTAGAATTATTTACTAATGAATGGTTTGGTGTTTTTATCCCGTTTGATATAAGTATATCTTTGGTTAATGATTTGTTTTGACATATTCCTAAAGTCAAAGATGATGACCCAGTGTAAGGAATCTCCGCTAGATCAAGCAATGCAGGTATATTCATTTCTAGTCTGCTGTCACCATCAACCGCTTCACAGAGATTAAAAACAACGGCTGGTTTGTATTCAAGTAATTCTTCTAACCATTTTTTCATTATTTTTCCAATAGGTATTACAGAATAATCAATTTTAAGATCTTTGAGGGATTCTTCAATTGATTTCACTCCATTAATTACTCCTATTTCATCTAACGAATTAGATTTGCTTCCTTTTACATGACTAAAAGAATTGTAAATAATCGCTACTTTCATAAAGCAGAACCTTAATCAACATAGTACCAAATTGAATATATTAAAACAAATCTGGTAAAATTCTTTTTTTATGTCTAAAACAATTATCTAATTGATCATTTTATGAATCTAAATATTTTTTTCAGAAAACCTTAATAGCATTATTGATGAAGTGCTTGTGCGAGATTTCTTGATAGGGAGAGATCCTCAACTGTTATTATCTGCGTTAGGTCTTCTTAATTCCATCTTCGATTTGGAAGGGATATTCCAGGATGGAAGAGACCATTCTTGGCAGAGTTTATCACATGGCAGAAGATTATAACAAGTCGACCACTGTATCACCCGAGAAAGTTGCAGGGGACTTCAATGTTAGTATTGACAATCTTAAGATGGTTGCCAGTAAATATCCTATGAAGGTCTCCAAGTATTATTATGACTTGATAGAGGAGATAGGTGATCCTATTTGGAAGCAATGTATTCCTGATGTAGAAGAGCTTAATGATCAGTTTGGATTGGATGATCCTTTGAATGAAGAAGGCGATAGTCCTGTGCCTTGGCTTACTCATCGATATCCTGATAGACTTCTTATGTGCGTCTCTAACCAATGTTCTACCTACTGTAGGTTCTGTACCAGAAAGAGAAAAGTTGGTGACCCTACGCGTCAACAGTCAGACGCGGAAATTCTACGCCAGATCAATTATGTTAAAGATCATAGTGAAGTTAGAGACATTATCATATCTGGTGGAGACCCTCTTATGCTCTCTGATGAGCGTCTCGAATTTATTCTATCAAATCTGAGGCAGATTAAACATGTTGAGATCTTACGAATAGGGACTAGGGTTCCATGCACTTTTCCACAGAGAATTACTGAGAATCTTGCAAGAATGTTGAAGAAATATCAGCCTCTCTTCGTCAACATTCACTTTAATCATCCTAGAGAAGTTACTTCTGAAAGCTCTATGGCTTGTGGGTTGTTAGCTGATGCTGGTATCCCATTGGGGAGTCAAACTGTTCTTTTGAAAGGTATTAATGATGATGTTAGAACTCTAAAGAACCTAATGCATAAGCTTCTAACTGTTCGTGTAAGGCCGTATTATCTCTTCCAATGTGATCCTGTTAAGGGAACTTATCACTTCAGAACTAGGGTAGAGCGCGGGTTAGATATCTTGCAGGAATTAATAGGTCATACATCAGGTTTAGCCATTCCTCATTTTGTTATAGATGCACCTGGTGGAGGAGGAAAGGTACCTATGCTGCCGAACTTTCTCAGAAATATCGATAAGGAGAAGGTGGTTGTTAGAAATTATCAGGGCAAGTCATTCGAATATCTTCAACCTAAAACTGCCCAAGTGATGTTCTCTGAAACAATATTTGGAGGTCAATTGATTGCTGAAGATAGGTCTAGTCTACAATCTTAAGAAAATTGAACCTCTTTCTTCTGTTCTAGATCAATACGCTGAATTCGATGATATTTCAACTATTAATTCTATAGCCGAAGTTCTGTCAAGCGTCGGTGATGTTTTGAAAGTTGAGGCTGATGAGGATGCCTATTCAAAGCTGAGAAATGAAAGACCTGATATTGTTTTCAACATTGCTGAAGGTCTTAAAGGCGAAAGTAGAGAGTCATATATCCCCAGTATTCTTGAGATGCTTAATATCCCATACACCGGTTCTGGGCCACTAACTCTTTCGATTGCACTAAACAAAGCTTTTTCGAGTGACCTTATCTCTTCTAAAGGTATAAGGACGCCTAGACATCTTGTTTGCAAGAAAGTTGATGACATAAGATTATTAGAAATGGATTATCCACTAGTGGTAAAGCCTCTTCACGAAGGATCTAGTAAAGGTATTTGGAACAGTTCTCTAGTTAATGGAGAAAAAAGTTTGAAGAAAATGGTTAAGCATATCATTACATCCTATTCTCAACCTGCTCTTGTTGAGGAGTTTATCAACGGGAGGGAGTTCACAGTTGCTATGATTGGTAACAATCCTCCAAGTCTCTTGCCGGTTGTTGAAGTGAGACTTGACAGGCTACCTGTTCATGCTAACAAGATATACTCTTACGAAGCTAAATGGGTTTGGGACACATGTGAAAACCCTATTGAAATATTTGAGTGTCCCGCTAATTTAACAAGTGCTATTTACGAGGATCTAACTAGTACTGTAGTTGATACATTTAGCATTCTAGGGTGTCGGGATCTTTGCAGGATAGATGTACGTTTGAATCATGAAGGCTATTGCTACGTGCTGGATGTTAACCCTCTGCCTGGATTGATTAAGGACCCCCGAGCTAATTCCTGTTTTCCAAAAGCAGCTCGAATGGCAGGTTTTGCTTACGATGACTTGATCAAATCTATTCTATATTACGCTCTTGAGAGATATGGCATGAGTGATGTTGCAAGTAATGTTGGCATAAACACAGGGCCTATTCTGCAGCGTTAGAACTTTTCTGCAACAGGTTGAGTTAATTTATATGATTGTAATCTCTATGGAGTTAAAACATAAAGTTTCGGTAGTTCAAATTCTAAAAGATGTCAATGTCTTTAATGATGAAGAATTTATAGTTGCGTTGGAGTTAATCGACTCATATCTCAATGGTGAAACTGACTATATTGTCAAAGTGGCTGTTGATGAAAATGGTTTAGTCAATGGCTATGTTTGCTATGGACGAGCTTCACTAGCCGATAGTGTATATTATTTGTACTGGATTGCTGTTAGCCCAAATTGTCAAAGGAAGGGTGTTGGGAAACTACTGTTGGAGACTTTGGAGAAAGACGCAATTTCATTCGGATGTAGAATGATTCTGGCTGAAACATCTTCAACAGACAGATATCGAGATTCCAGAGATTTCTATCAATCTAACGGTTTCAAGTTGACTGCACGTATTGAGAACTTCTATAGAGTCAATGATAGCCTATTGATATATAGGAAGGATTTGAAGTGAGAAATAATAATATCTTTGTTTGACACGTTCGTACATTCTCATAGCTTTCCTGTTTTTATTAGTTCAGAATAGAGCAATTCCAAATTCTTGCATTTAATCTCAAGACTCCCGTCGTTTGGTTTTATTTCTAGATCTCCAATTGCTGTGTTACCGCTGATTTCAATTCCTTTTCTGGTGATTGTGAAGAGATCTGGATAGGGATATCCTAAGTGTTCGAGTAGAATATTCTTCAGGTAATCAATTGTAGTTTTCGTATTGATAATTACTTCTTGATAATCTGCTCTGCTCGTCCTCATGGTTAGTGCTTTTCTTTTATTAAAAATACTGTGCGTTCCTACTCGTATTGTGAAGTTCCCAGTTGTACTGTTCAAAGAGATTAATACCTGCCTGATTAAATACTCTCTTTTTCTATTCTTTCCAATCTTTTTACGCGATTAATTGTGCTAGGGTGAGTTGAAAGTAACTCAAGCATACCTCTTCCTTTGAATGGGTTGCTGATCCAAATTGACGATGTTGCTGGTGCCGCATTTATCGGGGCTCCTCCTCTTATCATGTTGTCTATCTTTGTTAATGCTCGAATTAGAGATTGCGGTTTATTGGTAATTCTTGCTGAAGTCTCATCCGCGTAGTATTCTCTACTTCTTGAAACTGCCAGCTGGATGAACATTGCGGCTATCGGGGCTATGATTGCCCCCGCTAGAAGAGCTATGCTTCTACCGTTGTCGTCCCTGTTTCTTCCTCCGCCACCTCCGAACATAAAACCCCAAACAACAATGTTTGAAATGTATGATATTGCAGTGGCCATAGACGCCGCAATTGTGCTGACGAGCATATCTCTATTAATGACGTGCCCTATTTCATGAGCCATTACAGCAGCTACTTCGTCATCAGACATTGTGTTAAGCAGACCTGTTGTTGCGGCAACTAGAGAATTATTCTTGTTTCTACCTGTTGCAAATGCATTTGGCTGCTGTGAGTCAACTATCGCTACCTTCGGCTTTGGAATACCAACTTTAAGAGCTAATGCCGAGACAATTGAGTGGAGTCTTGGTGCTTCGCCTTCAGAGACGATTCTCGCCCCAGTAGATCTGAGAACAATCTTGTCACTAATAAAATACATTAAGAAATTAAAGAGAACCGAAATTCCGAGAAATCCAAGAGCTATGCTTGGTCCTCCAATAAGAAACCCTATAACTACCAGGATTGCTCCTAGAGTTGAGAAAAGTACTGTTAATCGCAAATACGCTCCGATTTTACTGCCATATTGTTGAAGCATTTCATTATCCCCGTTTGAGATACTGCTTTAAACTTTTAAACAACATCACATGACTATTATTGTTTACAATGATCTCATTCATATATATGCGTGACTGTTCTATTATACTCTAGTTTTTCAAAGTTTTATGCTGTGCTTTTCCCAGCCATTCTTCTAGATTTAGTCATATGTAGATATTAATGTTAATGATTACAAATCAGAGTTAATGTTCTTTTGTTGTTTCTTCGATATTAGTCACGTTTTAATGTCAATATTTGGTTGCTAGTTCTTTGGGTGAACGAGGCTCTATTATTAGTAATTGTTTTGATAATGATTCTCTAGGCTTTATCTCATGAAATATCTTATACCATTTCTCAAAATCTATCCATTTATGCTTGATTCATGATTTACTTTGTCTTTTCTCCATCAGTGAGAATAAATTATTGTTGTCTGATTGCGCTACGTGAAGTTACTTTATGCCAAAGTCAACTTTAGTTTAAAATGACAGTTCACCTTTGATGAATTTTAGACTCAATTCATGTTTTGGTTTTGAAAAGAAATCTTCAGTATTTGACATCTCCAATATTTTTCCGTCATGAATGTGGATCACTTCGTCTGCTAATTTCTTTGCCTGAATTATATTATGAGTAGCCATTATGATTATTCTGTTCTCTTCTCGTATACTTCTAATTGTTTTTTCGATTATCATGGCATTATATGGATCTAAGTTTGAAGTTGGTTCGTCAAGAAGAATGATACGTGGATTAATCAAAAACGCTCTCGCCAAAGCGATTCTTTGTTGTTCCCCACCTGAGAGTTTCTTAGCTTTTCTTTTTTCAAAATTGGCAAGCCCAACAGAATCTAGTGCCTGTGATACTTTTTCCGCAATTCTTTGCTCTTCAAATCCCCTAATTCTAAGACCAAATGCCAAGTTATCATAAACACTCATGTTGAACATCGCCGTTCTCTGGAAAACCATGGTAGCAATTTGACGTAATTCTTGAGCACTTTTGCTTTCATTATTGACAAGTAGGGTCCCTTTATCGGGTTTCTCCAAACCAGCCATAATTCTCATAAGAGTAGTTTTACCTGCTCCATTGATTCCTAAAAGCAGGATTATTCTACCACTTTCTATACTCAAAGATATTGATTTGAGAGCTTTAACAGAATCGTAATACTTTTCAATATCTTTGATATTAAGAGATACGCTCACTTTTTCAAACGCTCCACAAAGTTGATGATTAATGTTATTGTGAAGACGATAATCATAAGGATTATTGCTAAAGCCATTGCGAACGGGTATTCACCTTTAGATGTCTCCAATGCAACAGAAGTAGTCAACACCCTTGTCATATATGCTATGTTTCCACCTACCATCATAGCTATTCCAAGCTCGCTAAAAGCTCTGTTAAAAGCCATTGTTATCGATAGGAAAATAGCCCACATGGTTTCTCGTACAACTGCAACGTTTGTCTGAAATGCCGAAGCACCCATCGTTTTGGCCAGGTCTTTCAATTGAACGTCTGACTCATTTAAGGCGCTACTGGCGTAACTGATGATTATGGGTGTAACCAATATCGCTTGGCCAATTGTTATTCCATTAGCTGTGAAAAGAAGATGCAAGAAGCCAGCAGGCCCGCTTCTAGACAAAAACATGACTAGAATCAATCCAAGAGTTACCGTGGGTAATCCGAGAAGAGTGTTAAAGATAGCCTTAATTAACCACTTTCCTCTGAAAGAATAGAGCCCCATAACTATAGCGATTGGTAGACTCCAAAGGCATGCTAGAATCGTACCAAATCCAGAAACGTATAAAGAGCGCAAAGCTGTGGAAAAGACTTCTGGGTCGCCACTGGCGATTAAATTCAATGCCTGTTGAAATGCATCTATTATCGTTTCAAACATTGGACATCAAAAGTTTAGTGCTAAAAAAATCGTTTATTTTTTATAGATAAAGGTTTTTGATGTCCAATATTATCTTGGTAGATTCTTAGTTGTATAAGTTACCCGCTTTATATCTATAGTCTTGTTGACATTCTGTTCCGTTGAAAAATGCATAGTTTTGGACCCATTGAAGTAGTGTTGCGTTGCTTCTATTTGTTACAAGTGGAATGTATGGGCTGAAGAGTGATTTTCCAAATGTTGATTTTCCGAAATCTGCAAATAATTGTTGTCCCTCATCTGAAGTCACATAATTTATGAATTTCATAGACGCTTCAAAATTTGACCCTGTAAGATTGGTTTTTTGTGGATTATTAGCTATTACGCTATAAACATTAAGTAAATCTTTTGATTGCTCAACAACGATTTTGAGATTGATGTTTCCATTTTTATAGTTATTCAGATACGAAGCTAAATCTGCTAGTGCGTATCCATCTTTTTCATCAGCTAGTTTTAACGTATCTGTCATTCCAGCCCCTCTCTCTAAGTACCATGGTAATTTTCTTAGTAACGTAGCGTTGAAACCTGCGGCTTTCCACAAGTTTTTCTCCTTTGAATGAGTTCCTGAACCGTCACCTCTGGATACCCAGTTGATTGTACCGCTGTCACCTGCAGATTTTAATTTCTTTAACGCATCCAACGGCGCTAACCCAGTAATACCCGCTGGATCATTACTTGGTCCTACAATTACGAAAAAGTTGTACGCTATGATTTTACGATTCACTCCGTATCCACCTGTCAAGAAAACCAGTTCCTGACCAGGATCATGGACCATAATCATGTCTGCGTCTCCACTCTTAGCTGTTTGAATTGCCAAACCTGTTCCTTGAGAAATGAATGAAACATTAATGTATGGATATTTCGCTTCAAAGCTCGTCTTTACCAAATCTAAAAATCCTGTTTCATAGAAGCTAGTCGTAGTTGAAACTATGAGTTGTTGATTGGATGGTTTTTGTGTTTCAAGGTATTCGAAGGCAACTATTGCAGATCCGATAATCACTATTAATGTTATTCCAATTATAATATGCTTATTTTTCATCATCATGTTTGCCACCGATATATCATCATATATATATCGCACCAGATATATTTATAAATATATCGGAATTACATTGAAATTATGTCGGCGAAAAGTCTGAAACCCGGTTTTCAAGTTTGGCTTGAATTAGATGGCAAGCGCATTATGGGACATCAGGAAGCGCAGATTCTTTCAGGTATAAAGAAACTCGGTTCATTTATGGCTACCTCACGTGCGATAGGAATGTCATATGCTCATGTTTGGAATACTATAGATCATTTGAGTTCTATATTTGGTGAGCAGATAGTTGAGGCTAGAAAAGGTGGTGAGTACGGTGGCGGAGCAAAGTTAACTAAATCAGGTTTACTTTTGCTTGAAAAATACAACGATCTCGAACTAAATGTAAGCGGAGGGTTATCTATATCAACTCACCCTAAAACTAGAGAATTCTTTGAATTAAGAAACGGACTGCCTGAGTTCACAGTTGCTGGGAGTGATTGTTTCGGAATTAAGATTCTGTTGGATATGATGTTGAAGAAAGAGAAATTCTCATTCGAAGTTGCTAGCATAGGATCATCAGGAGGTCTAACGACGATTATGCTTGGTGAAGCTGATGTAGCGGGTGTGCATCTTCTAGATGAGGATACACATGAGTATAACATTTCTTTTCTAAAACGGTATTGGGTCTCTAATCAAGCTGTTCTGGTAAGAGGTTATCTACGTGAGATAGGGTTTATCATTCCAAAAAGCAATCCCAAAAATGTTTCGGGCCTAAATGATTTACTTAGACTGGATATCCGGTTTATCAACAGGCCTTTAGGGTCAGGAACCCGAACTCTCATCGACATTTACTTGAGTAAAATATGTGAAAATAAAGGGATAAAATTCAGAGATATTGCAAGTAAAGTGAAGGGATATCCGGTTGAAGTCAAATCACATAATGAGGCAGCAGAAGCTGTTGCTAATGGCAAGGCTGACGTAGCTTTCGGATTAAAAGCGGCTGCAGTTAATAATAACTTAGACTTCATAAAAGTGACGGATGAGAATTTCGACTTTGTAGTTGATGAAAGACGCCTTAAGAAACCGCTTGTAAAACTTTTTATCGAAAAACTCTCTTCAAAAGAGTTTACTGATAGATTATTAAAGAAAAATTTTGGATTAAAAACTACTAAAGATACTGGAAAAATAATATACAAACCTTGAAAAACAATCAATACTTTCTATATTCTTCAGCTTAGCGAGTGTTTAATGGATTGGTGAGTGCGGGGGGTGGGATTTTCCACGGGAGCCGCTTTAAGCTAATTTCTTGCGTAACCCATTTTTGAACCCACGAACCCCTAAGGGACAGGGTTCTAAGCCCTGCGCCGTTGACCTGGCTTGGCAACCCCCGCATCATGTGTCAGTCCCATTGTTTGATTTTATGAAGTTTCCTATTATTCTCTTGATTCATGATTTATACTTTAAACGATATAAGCATCTACTTTGTACTTATCGTTAGGTGTGTATTGTGACTGAAGAATTTGAAGCAATCGCTTTGAAGTATAAAGATCTTAGAGGATTATCCGAGCGTCAATTGTCTGAGCATCATGATGTCCTATATGCTGGCTATGTTAAGAAGTCAAATGAAATTAGGAAAAGAATAATTGAAGCCGACCTAGGCGAAGCTAACGCTAGTTATAGCAACATCCGGTCTCTTAAGCTCGAGGAAACTTTCAATGTTAACGGTGTTAAGCTGCATGAAGGATACTTCGAGAACCTAGGTGGTGAAGGTAAACCATCAGGAACTATTCTAGATTTGATAGAAAAAGACTTTGGTTCGTTTGAAGCTTGGAAAAAAGAATTCACAGCAGTTGGTAAAAGTGCGAGAGGATGGGTCGTGCTCGCATTCGACCTTAAAGACAGCACACTCCACAACTATCTCTGTGACTTCCATAATCAGGGTGGGGTTTGGAACTGCATCACACTACTGATACTCGATGTGTATGAACACGCTTACTTTCTCGACTACGCTACAAGCCGAGCCAAGTATATCGATGCTTTCTTTGATAATATAAACTGGGCATATGTCAACAGTATCGTAAATAAATATAAAATACAGCAATACAGGAATAAAATTTAGTTCAAACCTTTGCACTTCTTAAGCTAGGCTACTGATGCTATTTTGTGCAATCGAAGAGGTCGTGAAGCTTAGATGAATATAATCACGCAAAGATACTCAAAGGATGTCGTAAATATTAAACCATTGCAACAGGATAATAGACGCTCTGATAAATGGATAACATATCGTTGTTTTAAGAATTCCGAGAAGACGGTAGGAATCACTAGATCAAAATAAGTGCATTGTTTGAACATATCAATTATTAGTTTTCTATCAAGATCTTATCTGCTGAACACCTTCTCTTCACGATACCCTATGAACAACCCGGAACGTTCCAGACGTTCCCAGCGTTCCCCGGTCATCCGTAATCATCCTATGTTCGCTACGAATAGGAACAGAAAAGCTACAATTCCTAGTAGAACAAGAGATAGAAAAGGAGTTATTAATGGCTCTAACTGATTTGCGATTTTCCAGCCAAATAAACAGGAACGCATCCGTAGGATAATCTCTATGACCCTTTAGTGATAACGGTTAGACCAACACTAAGGAATTAGAAATAATTCCGTTAATACTTTCTATGTTCGATGTTCTCAAAGGGTTATAGTGGACCGGGGGGGAGTTGAACCCCCGACCTCCCGCGTGCGAGGCGGATAGTTTAGCAGATTTGTGATCTGTTTCTACCTCTGAACTACCGGCCCAATGTATGGAACATATTTGATACGTGATTTAAGTTTTGATTCTCGTAACGTTTTCCCGGTTTTCAGCGCGATTATCTTCATCCCGTGTGGCGGTCAGATTGCCCGTCGATGCTGCGCTGAACACCTTTGGGACCATGGTTATCTGATGTTTGATTAATTATTATATTTTTTATATTATTGTTAGTTCAGCCGCTCGTTACTGAGATGTCTTCAACTCTTATGTATGGAAGTATGTAGTTGAATATTTTACTTCGGTCTTTAGAGATGCCTGAAATATTCTTCAACATGTCAAATATATTGCCAGCTATCATAGTTTCTTTCAATGAATGCTTCTTCTCACCGTTAAGGATGAGCTGACCGCCTTTAACTACTCCTGAGAAGTCACCGCTTACCGGATTGACGTTTCCTGAGAATCTTGTGACGAAAACGCCTTTCTTAACCTCAGCTATAATGTCGTCAATCTTTTTATTGCCAGGGTTAATGATAATATTCGTTTCACCCACTCGAGGTGAAGATTCTTCATCGCCAGCAGCGTGACCTGTACTATCCACGCAGTCCTTGCTGGCTGTGTAAGTGTTGTAAAGGTATGACTTTAGCAAGCCTTTGTCGATTATGGATATGAGCCTATGCGGAACACCTTCACGGTCAAAGCTTGATGCTGCAAGACCTTCAGACCAAGTCGCATCGTCTATGATGGAAAGATCTCTACATGACACCTCTTCACCTAACTTGCCGGCTAATTTGCTGCGCCCCTTCTGAACACTGTTCGAATTAACAGAGCTGAGCAGAGTCGGCAGCACTAGTTCAACGGCTGCTTGAGGGCTTAAAACCAGTGTTCCTTTAAAACCATCGCACTTCTTAGAGCCAAGTGATGATACAACATTCTCTGCGAAGAGATGAGCTGTGCCAGCTACAGCAATATCTTTCATATGATGAGTTCCGTCGAACTGGAAATCGAAGCTGGATACGTCAGCCCCTTCCACAGCCATACCCATAATATACCATGAGAAGCTACTCATCGACTCAGTGCATTCAACACCGTTCGAGTTCGCCACAGCATCGGTGACTAGGGATGCGTTGAAGACGCCGCTATCAACAGTTACACGTCTGTCAAATCCTGTAGCTTCATTCAGCATCTCAACAGCATATCTCAAAGCCTCTTCAGATCTAAACTGAGAAGCTGTGGGGTCGAGCACACCTGATATTCTTCGTATTTGTGACGGTTTAGGAAGCTTATTATTAACATCAGGTAAGCTCCAAGAAGCTATTCTAACTGCAGCATCCACCGCAACATTTACATCATCTTTTCTCAACATGTTGACTGAAGAAAAGCCTAGCGCACCATTCTTCAGAATCCGAATGCCTATTCCAGACTCTTCGTGGAAAATGCCTACACCCACATCATTATGCTCTAGCGAAGCTTCTCGTTCAACAGCTGAAACTCCATAGGCCTCAGCCTCATCAGCGCCAAGTTCAATGGCCTTCCTAACAGCGAGGCGGCATGTCTCAAGAAGATCGTTCTCAGACATCTTCACTCACTGAACACCTCCAATTAACGCAGAGCATCTAAGATAGGGCCCTCCTCCATCAACCTTAGCCATCTGCCCCTTCCCACAGTAACCCGCACCTATATCATAGGCGAACTCTTTGCCGAGAGCGTCAACTGTCTGCAAAACGTCTAGAGCCCGGCCGGTTATTGTGACGCCCCTCAAAAGATCATTAACAACACCATTCTCTATAATATAAGCCTCCTGAGCTCCAAACATGAACTCGCCGTTAGCGTCAGCTTGGCCGCTTCTAGGGCCTTTCAGAAGATAACCGTGCTTAACCTCTTTAACCATCTCATCGAAGCTGTAATCGCCAGGCTCAATGTACGTGTTCCTCATCCTTATGATAGGCTCGTCAGAGTAGTTGAAGGCCCGAGCGTTACCGGTGGGTTGAACATTAAACTCTGCAGCTGTCTCCCTGTTGTGAAGATAAGACTTCAAAACGCCCTTCTCGATAACGACAGTACTTTTTGTTGGAACACCTTCGTCATCGACTAACACCGTTCCAGAAGCCCCGTCAACTATATCAGACAGACCGCTATCAACAAGAGTCACGAGATCGTTAGCTACTTTTTCACCTATTTTTCCAGCTAAAATAGATCCTGAAAGCACAAAATCAGCTTCAACAGTATGCCCTATGGCTTCGTGAGCGATCAGACCAACCATCCCTGGATCTAGGATAACTGTTGCTCTCTCACCTTTAGGGTGCTTGGCGTCAAGAAGTCTACTAGCTGTGTCAGCAGCCTTCTTAGACATGTAGTCAGCGCTCTTCTTTTGAAACAGATCTTCCCAACCACCAGTAACACCAACGGTTTCAGATGCACTTATCTTATCACCGTTTCTAGAAGATACTGCTGTAACTCTGAACTCAGGTTTAGAGTCGAAAACCTCTGCAGAAGCCCCATCCGTGGAGGCTATCATTTTATGATCGATCAACTCACGATAAACGCAGTTTGCATGTTTCACGGCTTCAAAGTGTTTACGGGTACTCTTCTCAGTTTCAATAACCAACTTGATCTTTTCATCCAGACTATGATCTTCAAGTGGACCGTTGATAAGCGGCCTAAACACGCCTTTAGCCAGACGGGTCTCCGCCAGACACTTAACCTTATTTTTCTTAGCCTCCGAAGAAACCCTCGCCATGTCAAAAGCATCCTTAAACGTCGTCTTCATAGAATCTGTGGAAAGACTGTTTGAGCTGCTGAAACCCCATGAGCCATCAACAAGAACCCGGAAACCAACACCTGTTATCCGGGATGACTTGGCCTCCTCTATCTCACCGTTTCCAACAGATATTTCATTTCTGACTCTGCTCTGATACCTAGCTTCAGCGTAAGTCACATTGCTTATGCTCTGAAGAACTTTGTGAAGATCATCTAGCGATATTCGCATATCTTCAACTGGGTTCCAATCGTTATATAATAATAGTTATTCTTTCTTATCTCTTTTCGAAAGGTAACCCATACTCATAACAAAGCCTAGAAAGAGAAAAACTGTCCCCGCTAACTCAAACTCAAAAAAAACATCAGCGTTATTTAGTATTCCAAGAAGTGTTCCACCTGTAGACGGTAGAAGACCACCTAATATCAATGGTATGTTGTAGGTTCGCCTCCTATCCTTCACATAGCTGTATAGCGCTCCACCGATGAGAATCAAGCCACCTGTACTGTTAAGCAGTATCGACGGTAGCCTAGCAGTGGGAAACGGAAACGAAGTCGAAGCCTCTTTGAAACCTTGAGGAAGACCTTTTTTAAATCCCTCAGCCAAACTTTGATCATTGATGCTCGCAAAGCTTCCACCAACTAATAGTATCAAGGCAAGTCCAACAACTATACCTAGATACATATTGGAGATTTTTCTTTTTACAAGCAAATAGAGAACTCCAGCACCAAGTAGACCAACCAGCGGAGCGGCACTAACGTAATAGATTTTGATTAAAACAGCGCTTGGGCCAAGTACATCAGAGTTAGCAAGGTATTCCATAAAGGCAGACACCCCGTACAAAGCCATAGCAATCGTCCAAATAATCTGATGAATCTTCCTACGTTTAAGATACTGCCACAAAAGAAGCCCCATAAATGTGAATGCAACAATTGTAGTGATCAACGGAATAAGATTGGCCAATTCCATCCGAGTACATCTAACATCAAATATAAAGATTGTTCATTCAGTAATAAAACCCATTTGAATTACTAAAATGGCAAGACATTGGATTTATTCTAAAGTCTTAATTGACGGCTAATCTAACGTAGTAAAAGACTTATGAGGGGCCGCCGGTGGGATTTTCGATGAATATTCGAACCCACGACCTAAAGGTCCACAGCCTTCTATGCTAACCAGGCTACACTACAGCGGCCACGTTCTAGGCTCATACCACTCGCGAATTTAAAGGTAAAGGCAACGTTTGACTTGCTTGAAGTGTATGCCAAGAGTGTATCTTATTTTCGGTTTATTAGTTTGTCAAATCATAAATATTAATAAAAAACAACGATATGTATGCCTGAATACATGATATTATCAAATCTAGTAGTTAAGGGTAATATAACAAACCCACATAGAACAGCTCATTTTGAATATCTGTCGATGTTGAAGAATGAAGGGAAACTTCAGATTGCAGGTAGATTCTCAGATGGAACGGGAGGAATGTACATTCTCACCGTTGATTCTATTGAAGAAGCCAAAAGACTAGCTGATGCCGACCCTTACCATATCAATGGCATTCGAAAGTTCAAAGTTTTCGGTTGGGAGAGAAAGCTCTGATACTTATTGATTCAACCCGATGATTTCTTAATATCTTCTTTTAGATTGTTGAATAACTCGTATGCTTCATCGGCTGTGTATGCTTCATGCACTATTGCGCGAACAGCCTTTATCATAGAAACAGGAGATTCAGATTGAAAAATATTCCTGCCCATATCAACACCTACTGCCCCTGCTTGAACAGAATTGTATGTTAGATGCAAAGCTTCGTTCTCAGGAATCTTCTTACCACCGGCTATTATCAAAGGAACTGGACAACTATTAACGACCTTTTCAAATCCTTCACAATAATATGTCTTGACGAAGTGAGCCCCTATCTCTGAAGCTATGCGGCAAGCGAGACCCAGATATCTAGCGTCTCGGCTCATCTCTCGTCCAACAGCAGTAACGGCCAACACGGGAATGCCGTATTCCTCACTTTGATCAACAAGTTTCGACAGATTCACCAAAGTCTGATGCTCGCACTCGCCTCCAACAAAAATGGACATAGCCACAGCAGAGGCGTTTAGACGAACAACATCATTCATAGATGTAGTAAGGCCTTCATTGGAGAGTTCCTTCAAGATGCTTGTCCCACCTGACACTCTTAGAACAACCGGGGTATCTATTCTTGAATCGATAGAAGTTCTAAGCATACCTCTCGTAAGCATGAGAGCATCAGCATAGGGAATCAAAGGAGCTACGGCTTTTCTGGGATTCTCTAACCCAGAAGTCGGGCCTTGAAAATAACCATGATCTACAGCCAACATGACTGTACGACCATCCTTGGGTTTTATTATACGTGATAAGCGATTATTAATACCCCAATCCAATTCAAATATCGACCTACTCTAAGTCGATATGAAAACTAATTCATCTAGTTAAATGTAACTGACACATAATAATCTACGGCGTAATTATTATCTTCATGCAATCCCCTTTCTCAGCTTTTTCAACAGCTTCTTCGAATTCATCGAGATTGAATCTGTCACTTATCAGTGACTTTGCATCAATATTATGCTCTTCAATTAGATTCAAGGCGGAAATAGTCTCATTTTCGGTCGCGCCGTAGCTAGAAACTATGGAAACCTCATTGTTGAAAATATTGCTGAAATCATAATCTAGAATAGATCCTACAACAGGTATACCAAACAGGCATACAACTCCACCTTTTCTAACAGACTTTAGGGCCTGCACTATCGCTTTAGGACTACCGGAAGCAACTAATGAAACATCTACGCCTACTCCACCAGTATCGGATCTAACTTTGGAACTTACATCATCAAGAGCATTGTAGATAGCTGAAGCACCTTGGCCTTCGGCAAACGAAAGTCGCTTTTTGTTTATATCGCTAACCAGAACTCTTGCTCCAATATTCCTAAGCAGTTGAAGATGGGTAATCCCTACTGGACCTGCTCCCACTACGAGAACAGTGTCACCTTTGGAAACCCTCGAGCGAGACAAACCTCTTAGGCAGCAAGCGACAGGCTCGATTAAACTCGCCTCTTCAAAACTAACATTCTTTGGAATCTTCAATACACCACCCTGTTTGATATTCCATGATGGAACGCGGAAAAACTCAGCGAAGCCGCTTGGATCAAGATTACTCGACCGATATTTGGAACACATAGTTTCATTACCTTTCTTACAGTAATAGCAAATCCTGCAAGGAGTGTGATGGTGAGGAAAAACTCTATCGCCAACTTTTAAGCCAATAACATCTTTCCCGACACTCGCAATCACGCCAACCGCTTCATGCCCTAGAACGGGTGCAGCAGCAGTATATTGACCGTGCAACTTCTCAATATCTGTACCACAAAGACCGCAGACACTCATTTCAACTAAAACATCTCCACTATCCAATGTTGGAAGAGACATTTCTTCAACAACATGTTTACCTGAATTCTTTAACAGAATAGCCTTCAACCAAGAGTCACTTTCTACACATATTCCAAAGATAATTTAAACAGATCTAAACAAAATGTAAAAGATTGAAAATATGAAACATAAAAATTTAACCTATTGAATTAATCTTTGTGAAACAATTAGTTCTTTCCTGCAGATACATAATCTTAAAGGAGTTACTTCACCTTTTTCACTTGTGTTTAGCTTCTTTTCCCATTGCTCCTATTTGTTTTTGCCCCATTCTTCTTATGAGTGTTTCTGATGATGCATTCGACTATTTTGATTAGTCATATTGTGAAATTATAGATATTGTTATCCAATAACTATATATTTGAAAATTAAGTTATTCAGCATCGAACTAATGAACTTCAATTGGGCATAGGTTAGAGTTATTTGGAAGATACACATTCCCATCTAGTAACACGTAATGATAGAAAAATACTTGGTTTAGTTCTTATATTAACTCTAACTTACTTAATTATAGAAGTAATTGGTGGGATTCTTTCAAACAGTGTATCTTTACTTTCTGATGCCGGTCACATGGTTTCGGATGTTGGAGGTATTTCAATAAGCCTCATAGCCATAACTTTGTCTTGTAGAAAAGCTTCGCCTGAAAGACCTTTTGGATTAATACGATTAGAGATATTAGCTGCTATGATAAATGGGATACTACTGATCATAATCGATATCTACATACTATATGAATCATATATTCGGTTATTTTCACCTCGTGAGATACAAAGTTCACTTATGATTGCTGTCGCAACCGGGGGATTGATTATAAACATATTAAGCGCATTAATTATAAGTAAAGCTTCCAAAAGAAGCTTAAATATTAGAAGTGCATTCATTCACGTTTTATCAGATGCTTTAACTTCAGTTGGGGTTATTGTATCAGGAATAGTTATTTATTTCACAAATTACTATTTGGCAGATGCTTTAGCTGGTTTCTTTATTGGTATTATGATGATGCCTAGCATATACAGTCTATTGAATGAGTCTTTGAATATTCTACTTGAATCTTGTCCTATTGACTTAGGTATTCCTGATGTTAAGAATGAATTGATGAAGATCAAAGATGTAAAAGATATTCATGACCTACATATATGGTCAATTTCTTCTGGAATACGTGCCCTCAGTGTACATATATTGATTGATAATATCAAAGATTCCTCTATAACGCTTAAGGCAACAAAACAAATGCTTGTTGATAAATTTGGGATTCATCACGCTACTCTACAGATAGAAGACAAATGCGAAGAACAAATAGATCATTGAATCTAACTCAAACTATAAATAGACAACAAAATCATTTTTCAATGGAAGCAAATAACTTCAATGGATGGGTAAAACAATCCATCATCTGTTTAGCCAAACAAATCCAAGGATAAGGGTAAGTAATTGTCAAGAATATCAAGACAAACAAAGATAAGTATTGTAGAAGATCCTTTTCTTTCGATAGAAGGTGAAGGAATTCATATCGGTAAACCTATGACGTTCGTACGTCTAGCAAGGTGTAACTTAAGATGTATTTGGTGCGATACAAAGTATTCTTGGGAAGAAGGTCAAAATTATAGTGTCACCGACTTGGTAAATAAATTAGATATGCTTGGTTGTATCAATATATGTCTTACTGGAGGCGAACCTCTTCTTCAGTCTAATGCTGTTCTGAAATTATTGAAGAGTATATATAACAAAATAACATATCTTAATACTAATGGAACTATTTGGAACAAACGTATTTTTGACAAAGTAAATTGGATAAATTGTGATATTAAGACACCATCATCAGGTATGCAATCAAACAGTACTATTATCAATAATCTTGTTAGAAATTATCCCAAGAAACTTCAACTCAAGATTGTAGTTATGCCTGAGGATTTGCGGTTCACCAGAAGGATTCTGGATAAGATACCCGCTGATATTCCAATAACAATTCAGCCAGAGTTTAATAGCTATAGTAGCGATATAACTGTTGATATTTTTATGTTGATAATCAAGGATTTTAAAGAAAGAAAGAATATTAGAGTTCTACCTCAATTACATAAGATATTATGGCCAAATATAGATAGAGGAATATAGAAATGGGTTGCAGTATAAACGGATGTATTATTTTTAGAAAAGAAAGAAGTATCGAGGATATATCAAAAATAGAGAATAAACTTAGAGAGATAATTACGAGAAGTGAAGAGCGAGGAAAAGACTCATACGGAATTTTATCAGTCAAGTCCAGTGGTGAAATAATTGAAATCAAGAATTTGGGTAGTCCCAGTAAATCTCTTTCTGAAAAGAATGCATTTATAGATCTTAAAACAACAATCGTGATTAGTACTAACCGAGCTGAGCCTACAACTGAATATATTAAGAACAAACAAGATAGTGATATTCCTCCTTTTTCTTCAATAAATAAAAATATTTACATCTCACACAATGGAACCATAGCTAACGACAAGGAATTAGTCGAAAAATATCAACTAAATAGAAAAAGTAAAGTTGATACATCTATTTTACCTATCCTTCTTGAGAAGATTTGGAATAATTCATTAACACATATGCAAAGTATTCTAAGAGATACGATTGTAGGAAGCTACGCCCTTGCTATTGTGGATAGGTCCAAACCAAATAAGCTATATCTAGCATGTAATTACAAACCACTTTTTCTTGAATATGACAAAGAATTAGATACAGTATTCTTTAGTTCTTTAGACGAATACTTTCTAATGAAAGAGAAACCTTTGTGGAACTCTGATACTGTGAGGCAAGTAAACCCATATTCCCTTATTGAGATTTCCACTGAGAAGAATATGGAGGAAGTCTCACTATGGATATCAGACGATCATATTTCAAGAAAGAAAGCACTTGTGGTCTGCAGCGGAGGATTAGATAGTACTGTTTCAGCAAAAATCATGTTAGACAAAGGGTTTGACATAACCCTATTGCACTTTCAGTATCGACATAGAGCTGAAAAGAAAGAAGCTGAAAGCGTAAAGCAAATAGCTAATAATCTTAAATGTAAAATAATTACCGTTGATACCGATGTTTTCAAAACTGTGATTGGACACTCTACTTTAATTGAAAATTCTAGTGAAATCATGCATGTGGGAGAAGGTGAAAAGGGAGCTGAATTTGCTCATGAATGGGTTCCTGCAAGAAATCTTATCTTCTTATCAATAGCAGTAGGCATTGCAGAAGCACATGGTTTTGACGTAGTATCTCTAGGAAACAATTTGGAGGAAGCTGGGGCTTATCCTGATAATGAAATGATATTTGTTAAGAAGCTAAATGAGGTATTACCATATTCAACTAACTATCAAAAAAGAGTAACTATAGAAATGCCTGTAGGTAATCTTATGAAACATGAAATCGTGAGAATAGGTGTTGAGATAGGAGCACCATTAAAATATACTTGGAGTTGTTATGAAGGAAATGATAATCATTGTGGAAAGTGTGGCCCGTGTTATATGCGAAAAAGGGGTTTTTTGATTAACGGCCTTGAGGATCCAGTTTCATATCAGAATTCTGAGAAATAAGCTATATCTAGTCTTTACAGATTAATTAATCATTGAATTTACTGGTGATCCCATGTATAAAAGTATCAATTTAGAGATTGAAGAGAATAGTACTGTAAGAAAAATTGATTTCAAAGTAAGAAATTTGTTTTGCTGCGGATTTACAGGAAGAAATCAGGATGCTGTAAAAGCACATGTAGATGAGATGCGTATTATTGGTGTTCCTTGTCCGGACAGAATACCTGATATTTATCATGTATCTCCTTACCTATTAACAAATGAAAATGAAATTGATGTAGTTGGCAAGTACACTTCAGGAGAAGTGGAAAGCGTTTTTCTTCTAGATCACAATCAACTATTCATTACAGTTGGGAGCGACCATACAGACCGAGAAATTGAAAGGTTAAGTTATCAAAAATCTAAACAAATATGTAGTAAGATCATATCAAATCATGTGTGGAAATTCAGTGAAGTCAATGACCATTTTGATGATCTTTTGTTAAGATCTGAAGTTGTAAAGAATGGAAAACAATACTTGTACCAAGAGGGCAAATTAAGCTTAGTAATGAAACCATTTGATGTAATTAATCATTTCAAAATAAGTGATGATAAAACAGTTTTTTTCTCAGGAACAATACCAACTAAGACCAAAAAAATAATTCATGCAGATTCTTATGTGATTGAGATGTTTGACCCGATTCTAAATAGAAGAATCAAACACTCATACAAAGTTAGAGTTATTTAGTAATATTATGTGAATAGTAGTTAGTTTGATTCTCAAATACTTTATGAGTTTCTTACATTATGCGTAATGTATCGAAATCATGGCGGAATTTTGAAGAGGTTGGAGATTTTCTTCTGTAATACATATTGGTAGTTTGTAATTGATATTTCAACTTAACTCGAAATTTGAAACTACCTAGAAATTCATCCCTATCTTCTGCAAACGACAAGAATGTGGGAATTTATAGACAAAGACAAATTAGTCCTAGATGAAATCATTCATTGATACGACGAAAGCTATTATTATCAGGTAAGGCTTAATTACATCGTTTCTAGACAGTATATTTGGCGTATCTAATTGGTTCTTGCAAAAACATCATCACCAAATGAATGGAAAATTGTAGCCAACACAATCTCGGCTTTAGTTGAGGAAGCTAGTTTTGAAGCTACATCTGAAGGTTTGTCATTCAGAGCAATGGATCCTTCGCATGTTGCTCTTGTAGATCTTGACTGGCCAAACTCTGCTTTCGATAAATATGATTGTAACAAACAGTCTAAATTCACAGTAAGAGTGGATGATATTGTAAAACTGATTCGTAGAGCTGATTCTAAAGATAGTATTGAGATTTCTACAACTGACGATGAATCTCTAATCTTGAAAATGTCAAATGGATATGAAAGAGAATTTAAGATTCATCTAATAGAAAGTACTCTTGCAGCAACTCCAATACCTAAACTTTCTTTTAATTCTAAAATAATTATTACTGAACAAATATTTGAAAAAATGCTTAGCGATATATCTGTTGTTTCTGATCATATCACACTTGATTCAGATCAAGGTGAAATCATTTTTTCAGGTAAAAGTGAATCGGGAACTGGTTCTGCAAAATTAACCAAAGGAAACCAAGACCTATTAGAACTTGAAGTAAAAGAGAAAAGCCGCGCAACTTACAGCATTGACTATCTTCTTAATATTTCTAGAGCTGCAGGTAGATCAAATGATGTTATGACATTAGAGTATTCAAGCAAAATGCCTTTGCGTCTTACTTTTAAACTAAGTGAAAAAGGGGGGCGAATATATTTGTACTTAGCACCCCGTATTGAAGATAAGTAATGGTGTAATGTTTCACTAAACTTTTAACGAAGATTATTACTACTATAGATGTCTAATTGGTATCATTTGACCTTGGGGTAGAGGACCTTGCGAAGTATTCTTTTTTAGAGGAGGCTGGCGAATACGTCAAGAAACGAGGCTGGAGTATTGAAGATGTATCTCAACCAAATCTTGATGCAGTTGTCCAGCGGGCTAAGAACAGGATTCTCCAAGCTATAGGGCGCCAAAAGAATTCAGCAGAAATTGATAATGTTGCTTCAGCTGAAATTGAAATCTTGTCTTTCCCAGCAGCTATGATGCTGGTCAAAGCTACTAATCTTGAATATCTTATCTCACGCTTCTCACTTTCGGAGGCTTTACGCGTAGAACGGTTTTTGGAGAACGAAAGAAAAGATCTAGTTATTCAAATCTTCAGGAACGTTTTGAAGATAGATCTAATCCAAATTGATGGTAATAACAATTCATTCAATTTCAGAATACCTATAATGGACTATCTAACACGTGCAAGTAAGTTTCATGAAGTTGAATGGAAGTTAATAAATAGGATTGTGAATCAAGGATTTGTTTATCTTAACACTAGTGATTTGATAAGGCTCATAAGGCAAGAGATAGATGACATTATACGTAAGCGATTAAGAGATCAAGGTGTTCCTAAGCTACCAGAAACCCTCGAGAAAGTGGTGAAAGAGATATCTTTGCTCTCACCACCTCCAAGAAAACCTAAAACTATCTTACCTGAAAAATATCCACCCTGTATAACAATGGCACTTGGAATGCTTGAGAAAGGTGAAAACATTCCCCATTATGGTAGATTCTTACTTACTACTTATCTTGTGAATATAGGCAAGTCAGTTGATGAAATTATATCGTTATACCCTAGATCTCCAGACTTCAACGAACGAATGACCAGATACCAAGTGGAACACATTGCTGGTTTAAAGGGAGGGCGGGTCAAATACGGCTGCCCATCCTGCAAAACGATGATTACCCATACTTTCTGCTTTAAGACAGAAGAATGCGATGATATAACTCATCCACTTCAGTTTGGATTGAAAAAGACTGGCAGTAATAAAAAGTGACTAAGCAATGAATGAAAAGACATCAGCTACAATGAGGCAAATATTCAAAGAATACTACTTCAAGCATTTAGACGAAATAGAAGCTCCTACCAGAATGGATGAAAGAGAGTTTGGATATATGACATTTGAAGGAGTCATGGTAAGACATTTTTCTTTTAAGAAACCAGAAGAGATGCGTGTAATAATCTTAAAAGAAGCACCGCACTCAGTATACTACTCTACCTCATTCTACAAAGATCCTTCACTACCAATGCAATCTAAGGGTTGGAAAGGGGGAGATCTTGTCTTCGACATAGATGCAGATATGTTGTCCTCACCATGTAGGGCAAAACATGACAAATGGATTTGTCGTGATTGTGGTCTTCAGAAGATGGGAAATAGACCTTCTAAATGTCCAAAGTGTAAAGGAACTAGAATTCATGAAATTAACATAGCTTGTAGCTTATGTCTACTCCTAGCGAAGAAAGAGACACTTAAACTGCTAAATATTTTAGTAGATGATTTTGGCATAAAGTTAGATGAAATATCTATCTATTTTTCAGGAAGTATGGGTTACCACATCACCGTTTCAAACTCAATTTTTGAAGTATCAGATCAATCTGCTAGAAGTGAGATAGTTGATTACGTATCAGGGCAAGGATATATCCCTGAAAGCTTAGGGATATTCAATAAATCTAGGTACGATGACTTGATAGATCAGTTACCTACCGAAACTGATTTTGGATGGAGTGGACGGATAGCTAGATACTTCAAATTGACAAAAGAAAATAATGAAGAAACTTCTGAAGATGCTAAGGCGACATTGATCAGATTATATGGGCAGATGAACTATAAGAAATTCAGATTAAATGTTCAAGAGGCTGCTAGAATGAGCGGCGCCATTGTAGATCCATCCGTCACAACAGATATACATAGAATATTTAGATTACCTGGTACTTTGAATGGAAAAACAGGTCTTGTAAAGAAGAAATGCGAAGATATCGATACTTTTGATCCATTTATTGATGCCGTAGTGATTGATAAGAAACCAATAAAAGTCGAAGTGAATTGTTCACCGAAAATTACCCTTTTAGGTGAAGAATTCGGACCTTATAATTCTGAAAAAATTGAATTACCTGCAATGGCAGCAGTATATTTGATGGGATTAGGCATGGCAGAGGTTCAGGTGTGAAATAATGGATTCAATACTTACTAATATCCATAATTTGATAAAAGATGAACTAAATTCAGAGGATCTGCAAAAAATACCGAATACAACTTATCAGGATGTTGCGAATTATATCAAGGAAACTAGAAATCTGGTTGATGAAAGTAATAGAGATATTATAAGTAGCTTAGCTAGACGCGAACGTGCTATATTATCAAACTTGGCCGTTAGGTTACTTAATATACGAATTGAAAAAGTAAAGACAATTATTATTGAAGAATCAAATGGTGTTAATCTCACCTCTGAAGAGAAGTATCTTATAGAATCTTCATCTTTGTTTAGAAAAAGGCTTAACAAATTAAGTCGTGCTCTGGTAAACGGTCAAACGGCGGTTTTGACCAATGTTTCACAGTTAATATCATCAAGATATGTGATTGTTAGATTCTTAAAGGAAAACTCAGCGTTAATAGGTGTAGATTTTGCAAAGTACGGACCATTTAAAAAAGAAGATGTTGCTTCTTTACCCCTCGATAACGTAAAACCATTGTTAAAACAAGGTGTAGTCCAAGAAATCGATGCAGATACACCTTAGTTTATTATCTCAAATTCTTCAGTATTGATTACCTTTTTTATAAAAAAAGGATTTAACAGCTTAATACAATCTTACTTCAATACGATTTCAATTCACAAGTTGAAATTGAGACTCTAACAGTAAAATCTAGGAACATATAATTACGTAAGCTTTCTTAGGGCCCAGTGTTATGACCATGGCAAAAAGTAAATTAAGTTTAGGTCTTATATTACCCACTTCTGCGCATAAGGGGACTCCGAGTTTTGATAAATTGCTTATGATGGCTTCTGTTGCTGAAGAATCTGGTTTTGACTCACTCTGGGTTGGAGATAGCATTCTTCGAGCAAGATTTGAAGCTCTAATAACTTTGGCCGCAGTTGCATCTAGAACTGAGCGAGTCAAGTTAGGTACAGGAACACTATTGTTACCTCTTCGAAACCCTGTGCTTGTGGCTCAGATGGTGGCTGCTCTAGATCATGCTTCTAATGGTCGCGTTATACTTGGTATATCTCCTGGTGGTGAAGATGCTAAGAATGAATTCGAAGCTTGTGGTGTTCCATTTGAAAGAAGGGGTAAAAGAATGGATGAATCTGTTGAAGTATTAAAGTTGCTATGGACAAATAATAATGTCAATTTCTCAGGTGATTTCTATAATCTGTCCAATGTAACCTTGGATCCAAAACCAGTTCAGAAACCTTATCCGGGCATATGGATAGGTGGAGCCTCAGATCTCACATTCAAGAGGGTTGCAGAGAAAGCTAACGGATGGTTGCCATTCGACGTTCCTCCTGAAGAATACGTGAACTGCTGGAATAAGATAAAGGATATTGCTAGCAATATTGGGCGAAATATGTCCGAGATTCATCCATCAGTCTACTTATACACTAACCTTGAGACAGATATCAAAGAAAGAGGATTTGGAGGTGAATTCTACTTAGGTGGCTTGCATGAGTCGACTTTATCGACACACGGACGACAGCAAGTCTATACAAAACCAGAAGAACTACTCAAAAAGATAGATCAATACTGTGATATAGGTGTTAGAACGTTGATATTGCGATTCGCCGCCTCAGATCCGATGGGTCAATTAAGAACCTGCATTAAACATGTCATGCCTTCACTGTAAATCCCAAGAAAGAACATTCGCAGATTATTATTAAATGTCATAAAGTGTGATTTTTATATTTTAGAACACCATATACGAACGTATTTTGATTGAAACCTAACTTATTCCAATATTCATTGTTTACCTATTTCTTGTTGATAATTGTGATCAAATAAATTGTTAAGAAATAATATAGGTTCATGCTATCTGTACAAACAAAGAATCAACTTTTAATTCACTATAATAAATGAACATTTATTATTAAATTGAATTCTTCATTGACCTGATAAATTCAATAGTACCAATTATATATAATAAAAATGTGAAATCGAATATTATGTTGAAATAGTTTACAATAGGCATTGTTTTTATAAAACTTCGTATTGATTACCGTGATATCTTGCTTAACTATATATCGATATTAAATGGAAGTAATACACAGTAGGGGGACAAATAATGAGTACTAAAGTAGATTCGGTTTTGTTATATAAGATACGTAAACTTTATTCTGAATTATCGTCAAAAAGTGGAAGAGGAACTGAACTTGTCTCTCTCTACGTACCATCTAACAAAGCTTTACATGAAGTAATCAGCAATTTGAGAGAAGAATACGGAACTGCTTCAAACATAAAATCCGACACTACTAGAAATCATGTTCAAGATGCATTGACAAAAACAATGCAAAGATTGAAACTATACAAAAGAACACCCGAGAATGGTGTAGTGATTTTTGCAGGAGCGATAGCGGGAGAAGTACCTTTAGGTAGTGAGCCGATCGATGTTTACGAAATAGTCCCTCCTCAACCTGTCCAAAACTATCTTTACAGATGTGATGATCATTTTCATCTAGAACCTGTACGAGAAATGCTAAGAGAAAAGAAAGTGATAGGTATACTTAACATAGACACTTCAGAGGCAGGTTTAGGAATAGTTGCTGGAGACAAATCTGAAACTATTGATGTTATGACTTCTGGAGTTTCTGGAAAACATAGAGCTGGAGGACAATCAGCCAGAAGATTTGAAAGATTAAGAGACATGGAATTAAATGGCTTTTATAATCGAATTGCAGCACACACAAAGAAGATATTCATAGATGAGTATCAAGTAAAAGGAATTATTGTAAGCGGTCCTGGTCCCACTAAGAATAATTTTGTTAAAGAGAACTATTTAGACTATAGATTACAGAACAACATCTTGGCAGTAATAGATACAGCTTACTCCGGAGCAGAGGGAATTAGGGAAACGTTGGAGAAGTCCGATGATGTATTACAGGGCTTTAGACTTATGGATGAGAAGCGATTAGTCCAGAGATTTCTTAGAGAAGTGAGAAAAGAAGATGGAGGACTTGTCACTTACGGCCTAAGCGAAATTGAAATGAATCTAAGAAACTCTTCAGTTGAAACAGTATTAGTTTCGGAAGATTTAGGGTTAATTCGCTTAATAATGACTTGTAAACATTGTCATAAAGAAGACATAAAAATAGTTAGTAGAGAAAAATATATTGAAGAAAAACAGAAGATGATATCTAAAGAATGCTCAGAATGTAGAAGCTCGGATTATGATTTGGAAGAAAAAGATTTTATTGAATATCTCGCAAACATATCTGTAGATACGGCTACTAAGGTTGAGGTAATATCCGCAAAGACAGAAGAAGGAAAAATGTTAAAAAGCTTTGGTGGAATTGTGGCAATTCTGAGATTTAAACAGTATTAATGAATAATCAAGTAATTAAAATATAATAAAAATAAAGCTACAAAGACTGGAGACTGCTCAATTGGAATTAACACCTAAAATGAAAGAAAAAATATGGAGCCCCATAATTGAAAAGGCTATACTTGAAAAATGGGAAGATGAATATTGTAAATTTAACCCAAATACCAATAAGCGAATCTTCGTAATAGATACACCGCCACCTTATCCTTCAGGAAGACCTTGGCATATTGGAGCTGCTGCTCATTATTCACAAATAGATATGATAGCGAGAACAGCAAGGATGTCTGGATTTGAAGTTTTATTTCCAATCGGTATCGATAGAAATGGACTACCCGTAGAAATTTATACTGAAAAAAAGTACAATGTTAAGGCTCGTAAGACTCAACGAGATAAGTTTCTTGAATTATGTAGAAACGCGCTTGATGATTTAGAGAATGAAATGATTCAAATTATGCGGAAAATGGGAATGAGTGGTGATCTAAAGAATTATTATAGAACTGATTCTGAAAAATATCGTAGTCTTACGCAAGCAACATTTATTGAACTTTGGAATAAAGGAGAAATTTACCAATCTTTAAGACCGAACAACTATTGTGTAGACTGCGGAACAACGATAGCAGATGCTGAGGTTGTTTATGAAGAAATACCAACAGAATTAGTTCACATACGTTTTAAAATTAAGGATAGTAACGAATACATAGTAATAGCTACAACTCGACCCGAGCTAATATGTTCTTGTCAGACAATAATAGTTAATCCCAAAGATGAACGTTATAACAATCATATCGGTAAAATCGTAATAACGCCTATATACAATACTGAGGTCAAACTACAATCTCATCCAAGTGCTAGTCCCGAATTCGGATCAGGGGCAGTAATGATATGTAGTTATGGTGATTATACAGATGTTGTTCTATTTAGAGAATTGAATCTTAAAGAAACAATTGCCATAGATTCTAACGGCTGTATGACCGAAAATGCTGGTAAGTACAATGGTATGAAGGTAAAAGAAGCTAGGGCTAAAATTATTGAACATCTAGAGAACGAATGTCTCGTGGAAAAAAAAGAAACGATCATACATAGAACTCCAACATGTGAACGCAGTCGTACATCGATAGAAATAATTCCTATGAAAGAATATTACATTAAGCAAATAAATACAAAACTTATTGTAAGAAAACTTGCTGAAGAAATTATTTTTCATCCAGATGCGCGGAGAAAAATACTCTTAGACTGGATAGACTCCATAACTATAGATTGGCCAATTTCAAGAAGAAGGTATTATGGAACCGAAGTGCCAATATGGTATTGTAAGAAATGTGCCGAACCCCATTTGCCACAACCTGGAAAATACTATCAGCCTTGGAAAGAAGCAGCACCATTTGATACTTGTAAAAAGTGCGGAGAAAAAGAGTTTATCGGAGATGAGAGAACATTCGATACATGGATGGATTCAAGCATTAGTCCCTTATACATTACTCGGTATTTATATGATGAAGAGTTTTCTAAGAAGACATATCCAACTACTTTAAGACCACAAGCTAAAGATATAATCAGAACTTGGTTATACTACACTATTCTCAGATGTTATCAATTAACGGGAAAATCACCATTTGAACATGCTTGGATAATGGGGTATGGAGTTGATGAGAAAGGAGAACGTATGAGTAAGAGTAAAGGAAATGTCATTGATCCAATTCCAATTCTTGAAAGATATGGAGCTGATACTTTTAGATATTGGGCTGCTTCAGAAGCAAGTCTAGGTTCGGATTTTCGTTGTTCAGAAAACAGAATATCGGGATCCAAGAATTTCTTAACTAAGTTGTGGAACATATCACGATTCATATCGAGTTTTCCTATTCCAGACGGAGATAACATAAATCTAACTTCAAGTGACAAATGGGTTCTAGCTGAAGTTTCAAAACTTATAGAAGAAAGTATGAAAGGATATAGAGACTTCAACTTCTTCATTCCAGCTACAAAAGTTAGAGAATTTACTTGGAACATCTTTGCAGCCAATTATTTGGAAATGGTAAAAGCTAGAGCATACGGAACTAATTTCACTGAACAAGAACAACAATCAGCTTGGCATACTTTGCACATTGTATTAAGAAGTATTTTGCTACTCTTAGCACCTATTATTCCATTTGTAACAGATTTTATTTGGAGAGAATTGTACGGTCAATGTATACATAAAGAAATGTTTCCAACTACTATTTGGAGTACCGAATCAGCTATTCATTCTGAAAAACTTCTAGAATTCAATTCTAGAATTTGGAATGATAAAAAGAATAAAGGTTTATCATTAAAAGAACAAATAGATATAGAAATACCTGATAATATTAAAGAATTCAGTAAAGATCTCATAGCAATGCATAACATAAAAAGTGACATAGTTTGATTCGCTATTATGTAGAATAACTATCTACTTTGAAAAAACAGCACTTTTGAATATTTTGTATTCACTAAATCGTTTCAAAAAAACTTAAAACAATCCAAGAAACAAGCTCGTACTAATCATGAAGCGCAATATTCTCGTCATAGGCTCTGGGGGAAGAGAACATGCGATTGGGTGGAAGCTAAGTCAAAGCCCAGAAGTTGACAAAGTGTTTCATGCGCCGGGTAATGGAGGAACTCAAAATAATATACCTGTCAATCCTATGAATCTAGAAGGACTTCTGAGATTTGCCGAAAAAGAAAAATGCTTTACAGTAGTTGGTCCTGAAGGTCCTCTATCTAGAGGTATAGTAGACCTTTTTCAAGAAAAAGGTATGCCCATCTTTGGGCCTAGTAGAAAAGCAGCAAGACTTGAAACCAGTAAAGTATTTGCAAAGAATTTTATGAATAAGTATAACATACCTACAGCTGATTTTCGAATATTTCAAAGACCCGAGGATGCGCTAGATTACATAAGATCCAAGGTTTTTCCTATAGTTGTAAAAGTTGATGGTCTTGCATCAGGAAAAGGAGCCATAGTGTGTCGTACTTCTGATGAGGCAAATGACGCCATCGAAAGAATAATGATCAAAAAAGAGTTTGGTGCAGCTGGCGAGAAAGTTGTTGTAGAGGACTACCTAAGGGGATATGAAGTGTCTTTCATTTGTATTAGTGACGGAGTTAACGTTGTACCGTTAGAAACATCTCAAGACCATAAACAAGTTTTTGACGGCGATATAGGTCCAAATACAGGGGGGATGGGATCTTACTCTCCTGTACCTATGGTTTCAGATAAATTATATGAAAGTATATTGAAAAATATTATTGTAAAAACTATTGATGGGATGCGTTTTGAAGGAATAAAGTTCAAAGGTGTGCTCTACGCTGGTATAATGGTATCAAATGATAAGCCATATGTACTAGAGTTTAATTGTAGATTTGGAGACCCCGAGACGCAACCTCAATTATTAAGGATGAATTCATATCTATTACCCTATTTAGATGCCTCTCTGAATAGTAATCTAGATAAGTTGGAGGTGGTAAAATGGAAACCCGGTGCAGCAGTATCAGTAGTTATGGCTTCAAGAGGATATCCCGGTACGTATGATAGAGGCCAATCGATTAAGGGGTTAGATGTAGCGAGAACAAAAGATGTGATGATCTTTCATTCAGGAACATCAAAGAAGAATAATAATATTGTTACTAACGGTGGAAGAGTTTTGAGCATTACGGCCATCGGGAACAGTCTAAGCGAAGCAGTGAGACGAGCATACGAAGTAGCAGATACGATTGAGTTTGAAGGAGCTCATTACCGCAAAGATATCGGATACCAAGCTCTCTCTTACCTGAGAGATAATTAAAATGGAAAGATTAGCAGTATTAGCTTCAGGTAGAGGTAGCGGATTTCAAGCTATCATAGATCATATAAAACTAGGTATACTAAACAACATAGAAGTTACTCTTCTAATAAGCAATAATTCTGAAGCTTACGCTATAGATAGAGCCAGAGAAAATAGTGTCAAAGTAGAGTACATAGAAGGATTAGGTGGCAAGAAGTTCCAAGATAAAGACTCTAGAAACAGAGCTCGTGAAGAATTTGACTCAAAAGTACTAGCTCTACTTAAGATAAATAAGATTACTTTAGTTTCTCTAGCAGGTTTTAACCAAATAATATCTCCAGTAATCATAGATGAGTATAATATGAAAATGATGAATATACATCCTGCCTATGATATGCAAAAATATGGTGGCGTTGGAATGATAGGTGATAGAGTTCATGGATCCGTTTTAGCAAATAAAGAGAAATTCTCAGGTTGTACAGTACATTATGTAGATTATAAAGTCGATAGAGGACCGATTATTATAAGTCAAAGAGTGTCAATAATGAATGATGACACAGTAAAATCATTATCTGATAGAGTATTAGTATGGGAACACAGAACATATCCTAAAGCGATTCAAATTCATGTTGATAATGAATTTGAGAGACGGAAGAATCTGACTGAATACGAACTATTAAATGATGCTTGGGAAACGAAATGGAACTTAAGACAAGAATATTATTTAGAATTCCAGAAAAGAAATGAAATTAGTATGTATGGAAATACAATTCGTAAAATACTTGGTGAATACTAATTTGTTTATACATCACGGCTTAGCTACTTAGTCTTACGCAAGTATCGATCATCAAAGTACTTCTTAAAGAGATCAATTTTTGTATCAGACTTTGTTAAATATTCATGGATTCTTTGCGCCGCTTTTCTACTTTCCCTCATAGCTTTAACAACTAGTGTTTCACCATTAACAACATCTCCAGCTGCAAATACTCCACGATATGAAGTTTCATGAGTTTCAGTATTAATTATGATTCCACCCCATTTTTCCATTTTAATGTTTTCTTTTTCTTGTAAGAAAGTGTTTGGGCCTCTTCCGATGGCGGTGAATACAGTGTCTATATCCATGATAAAGTTTGACCCTTCAATTGGTATAGGACTGGCTCTACCTGAAGAATCAGGATCACCCAATTTCATTCTAATGCATTCAGCTTTCTTTACCCATCCTTTTTCATCACCTCTGAATCTAATTGGTGTTTGTAAATACTCTATCTTTATACCTTCTTCCTCAGCCAATTCTCTACCAAAATGATAAGCAGTCATTTCTTTAGCTGATCGTCTATACATTATTGTAACTTCTTTTGCTCCCAATCTTGCAACCGTTCTCGCGGAGTCTATCGCAGTGTCTCCACCTCCTATTACAAGTACTCTTTCACCTATTTTGAAAGGTGTGATTTTGTCAGGTGATTGGTAAAGTTCCATCTTGTCAAGTTTTATTAGAAATTCATAAGCGTCATAAATTCCTTTTAGATCCACACCGTCGACCTTAAATGGCATAACGTTTTTGGCACCAACTGCGATAAGTATCGCGTGAAATCCCTCTTCAAATAACTCTTCAATAGATAACTGTTCTCCTACTGTTATTTCGCTCCTTATCTCAACGCCCATCTTTTTGATTTGTTCTATTTCAAAATCTATTGTTTTCTTAGGTAGGTGAAAATTAGGAATTCCATGTCTTGCTGTTCCACCAAGTTTCTTATGATTATCGAATATTGTTACTTTATGACCATATTGAACAAGTAGATCTGCAGCAGCTAACCCTGCTGGCCCTCCACCGATTATTGCTACACTATTACCAGTTTGTTGTTGAGTTACTGGGTTTTCATACAGCCCTTTCTTTTCCCCCCAATCAGATACAAATCTTTGCAACATTCCTATTGAAAGAGGGTCTCCGCGCTTATTCAGAACACAATGAGCTTCACACAGATCGTCAAGTTGTGGACAAATCCTCCCAGTTGATCCTGGGAGACAATTAGTTTCTCTTATTCCTCTTAGCGCTTCTTCAAAATTATGTTCTTGAATATTTCTCATCATATTAAGTACATCTAAATTTACTGGACAAGCTTTAACGCAAGCAGGCACTGGACATAGTATACATCTATTAGCTTCCTCTATAGCTTCTTCAGTTGAATAACTTATTTGTACTTCATCAAAACTGTCAAGTCTTGGTTTATTACTCTTCGGAAAAGGCCATGGTCCTACTCTTCTAGGAATTATCTTTGTTCCCAATAAATCCACCAATTATTATTTACAATATATTTCTTTCTTCAGCTAAAGATAGTATTGATTCAATACGATGTTTAACAATATTCGTTATTATAGATAAAGTTATTGTATTTGTTAGAATCATTAAAGTAGATTAATTAGTGACTGATTTGAGTTGTGTTCTTTTGTTCTGTTTGGCTGCAAGTATCTCTTAAGTTTGAAATGTGCATTGAAGGAGATTGACTTGAAGCGAGTTAAAGAGAATTAGACGGGCTTGAATTTCAGTTTGCAAATGGGTGATTGTTAAATGTTAAGGTACCTGTCTTTCAACACTTTTGTCGGCACAGCTCAAATCATGTTTTGTCTACCGAACCGGCAATTTAGTGTTTCATGAATCATTTAATGCTTTTCGATAGAGGCTTCTGGATAAGGGACTATCTGTCAGAGTGACTAATACGGATTACGTAGATCAAAAGTATTCTCTTGAATAATGAATCTGAAAACTGAATAACCTCAATCCAAGAGACATTCCAGATAAAATCTGAAGAAAAGACATTCAACAAGCCGACTGCAAATCCCATCCAGATTATCGAGACGATATCTGACCAATAACTGTGAATTATTATTAGACTTAATCTTTAATAAATGTATTGGAGATTAGAATAGGCACAAAGTGATTGTTGTGTCATCACAAGAAGACTCATTTGACGTTTTACAGGAAGATTTGTTCAACAACATGATAAAGAGTGATCCTGTTTTGGCTTCCTCTATGGGGATTCATCAATTTGATGATGATCTTCCAAATGGTTCAAGAGAGAATTACATTAATGAAATAATAATCAGAGATAGATATCTCTCAAAACTAGAATCTTTCTATCTCAATGATTTACCACTTGAAAAATCAATAGATTGTGAACTCGCTATATATGGTCTAAAACTACAAAAGTTTGAGGATAATGTATTAGGATTTTGGGAGTCAATTCCCAATAGTGTAAATACTGTAGGTGATTCTCTTTTTCAACTTCTCATGAGAGATTTTGCTCCCTTTGAATCAAGATTGAAGTCAATTATAGAAAGAATTGAAAAATCTCCAATATTCATTGAAAGCACCAAGAGCAGATTACGTAAACCAATTAAAATTTGGTTGGAAATAGCCATAGAATCTACTATGAACTTACCAGCATTACTGGATAGCATATCTTCTGCTGCTAGACAAAATAATCTAGGTACCAGTCGGTTATATCAGGCTATTGAAGAATTATCAAAATATCTTATTGAATACAGACACTGGCTCACAGATGAAATCATGTTAAATGCTTCCACTGAATTTGCAATAGGTTATGAAAACTTCAAGAATCTTCTTAGATTGAGAGGTTTTGAAATGAACTGTAATGAGATACTTTCTTTTGGTGAGATTGCATTAGTAAATGAAAAAAATAAATTAGATAACATCAGTAAAATGATTAATGCAAATTCTACAACTGAAGAAATTAAAAGTAAAATCAAATCAAATCATCCTAGTACTTTTCAAGACATATTGAAACTAATAGAAAAAACAATACAAGAATCTAAGAAATTTGTGACTGATAATAGTTTCGCAGTCATACCGGAAAATGAAGAATTGATTGTAACAGAGACTCCAAATTATCTTAAAAATACAGTCCCTTTCGCAGCATACTTTAGTCCAGCTAAATTTGATAACAAAAAGGTCGGAATTTATATTATAACTAATAATGATGACAATAATCTCAGCGAGTTGAATTTCGCTTCAATTTACAATACGACAGTTCATGAAGGCTATCCTGGACACCATTTACAATTAACCTATAATGCGTTTAACCATTCATTGATTAGAAGTTTGTTTCAAGGAACAGAGTTTGTTGAAGGGTGGGCTCATTATTGTGAAGAGACCATGAGTGAATTAGGGTGGAAGAAATCTCTAGAATCGCAATTCATGCAAACCTTAGACTTAATCTGGAGGGCTGCGAGAATAATCATAGATACTAAAATGAGCATCGGCAATATGTCATTTGATGAAGGAGTAAGTTTTCTAATCAAAGAAACAGGTATGTCCTATGATTGTACAGTTGCAGAAATAAAAAGGTACACATACACACCTGGATATCAGTTAAGCTATTACTTAGGAAAACATCTAATCAAAGAGCTAAAGAAAGATGCAATGAAGATTTGGAATAAGGAATACTCAGATTTACGTTTTCACAATAAGATACTATTATCTGGAGGATTGCCAATACATCTCTTAAGAAAATACGTTTTAGAATCAAGATAATTGAATGCACTTATATATGATATAAAGTAAGATTATGTGATTTACGTTGAAACTAAGCCTTAGAAAGATAGGGCCAATAATAATAGTGGTATTCATATTAGCTATTGCAGTTATCATACTATACAAGCCTGCTGAAAAAGTGAATGAAGCAGATACGTGGATAGGCTATGATGAACCCATCAATAATTACATAGGGGGGAAATATAACGCGACAGTAATCCTTATGGCACATTTGGGCGAATATAAAAGTGGTGACATAGTCTATTATCAAAACGGATCTGAACATAGGGGTTACTACGTGTCAGCTTTCGAAGGTGCAATGAATTATATCAAGAACAATACACCGGAAAATTCCACGATTCTAAGTTGGTGGGATTATGGTAATATGGTAATTGGCTATGGCGAACGTAAATCTGTAGTTGTGAATCCCTCAAGAAGCCTACTAATAAGTTTGTCAAATGATAATCCAAATATTGCCACTGATCCTGAAGAAACGATACAAGATACAGCTAATGCATTAACTGCAACAGATCCAAAAGACACAATTAACATAATGAAAAAATACGGCTCAGAATATATCTTAGTACCAACAGGAATATTTGGTGATGAAGGTAAAGCCAAATGGATATTCTACTCATCTGGAATATCACTAGGTGAAATGAATAATTATTGGGTGGATGGAAAAATAGTGGGAAACGGCGTAAATACGATACTATATAAAATGCTCAACAAAATGAATATAGATAATTTCAAACTAGTATATTCTGACAAAGACACTACTATTTACCAAGTAATATCTTGAAAAGATCCTTTACACAAAGTTAGTTTATCTGAGCCTCGGGAGGGCTATCAACTTAAGGTATAAAGACACCTTTAGAGTTAATATATAGACTTGTAAAGCAGTTATACGATATTTACTATTTCTTATGATGGGAATAAGTTAGAAATGAATTGTTACTTTTAGTGTAGTGGTTATAAAGTGACATAATAGTCGCTAGTCTGCACCGAAGATCTATTTGTGACTGAGGCAATTTAGTCAGTGACCTAATTATCGTTACTGGATCTACTCCAATTATTATCTTACCTTGGGATAGTTCACTGCGAATTTTATCTAATAAAGAGACGTCTGGCGGAGTAATAATATGATTATTTATGAAATTGGCCAATATAAATCCCACATCAATTAACTGATGAAAGAAGGCTGCTGCCTCATCTTTTACATGTTTTGGGATTTTTCCCGAAATGCGTTCTAAATCTTGTACACAAGGAGTAAGCATTTCTAATAGATTGAAATCCTCCTTAATATTTATTTGACTACGATTTGGATCCATGAAAATGTAAATCATAAATAACCTCGTTATGTTTTTATAATCCACATTATAATTAGAAGATATATACTTCCATACGGTATCCAAATATTCTTCCCAATTCCTAGAAAACGCAAAATTATATTCGTAAAAATCAGAAAAGATCTCTGTTTCCATATATTCCACTAATTCATTAAATTCTATCATATGTTCGTCTATATATGAAGGTTCATAATCCTCAGAATTCGATTCAACCTTTCGTCGGTGTATATCTATCAACTTCTTTCTCTCCTCTTTTGTTTTATTAAGAATAGGATGGTTACTGTTGAGTAACATAGTGTGGGCTTCATGTCCTGCTTCGTGGAAGATTAGCCAATACTTCTCGGGCGTTAGAAGACAGTCTAATGGCATAGTCATGAGGCCACATCCTATATGGTAGGGTTTGCTAGTATACCCAAACATACACATACCTATATAATCAAGACCAAATCTACTCAATAATTCTGCAGGCACTGTGTCTAATGCTTTAGCTATTCGTGACATTCCACCTATGCGACCAACGTTAAGACTTCTTTTTCCTCCCAACAGATTTCCTATTTGAACATCTGAAAATCTCTGCAAGTACGCCATACGTAGTGAGTCAATAACCAACTCGTAAACCTCGGTAAACCTCCAGTAGGTATCAAAGTCACCATCTCTGTGGCCTTTATGAGCTTTGCGATTGTACATTAATAACCGGTTGAAGAAAGGCTCTAGATCCTTGAACAGTCCCGCAGTTGCAAGATCTCTTTGAGTAAATCTGTATAAATTATAGAAGTAAATTAACTCCTCAATTCCTTCATCTGAGGGTAGAAGTTTGTCGAGTTACCTGGCTTTGGCACATTAATCTTTGAGTGCTCGGTAAAGTTTGTTTGACATCGTCTTTTTTCTTCCCAGTTATTCATCTCACACTTCAGTATGGTGACCAAAGGGCAGTGGCGGGATTACGAGAATGGGAAGAAGAAGGAGTATGGAGAGTTCGTTAAGAAGGCGAGAAAGCTCGTTTATGTGAACACATCACCGTGGCAATCTAATCAAAACAACCGGGGACAACCCGTGAAGAACGACCCAAGAGCATTGGTGACATGCCTTCTTCTTAAGATATGGCTTGGCAAGCCATATCGAGATATCGTGTCGTTCCTCGCTGACAGCACGTACCTCTGGCCAGTAATTGGGTTGAGGAAGCTTCCTGGAAGAATGGATCTGCAAAGAGCGATGAACCGTCTCACGAAGGAGTATCTCACTCAGCTTAATGCGTTCATCGTTGAGCAAGGCTACTATAGGAAAAAAGGTGCAGGCGGAAGAGAAGAGTCTGCGCCATAGATAGCACCGGCTTCTCGATAAACAGGTTCATCAGATGGCTCGATGTCAGACAAGCGAAGAGGAGGACGCGCAAAGATTTCCTCAAGCTTCACTTCATAGTTGACTGCAAAAGCCTACTCATCCTCTCCTTCAAAGTAACCCATCCATTCAAATCCGATAGCAAGCAGGTCAAATATCTGCTCGGCTTCATCGGAAGCCTTAGCAGGCTGTGCGCGGACAAGGCGTACCTCTCCAGAAAGATATGCGACCCCGTAGACAAGCATGGCGGGAAACCGTACATCTCCATCAAGAAGAACATCACGAAGATCAGAAGCGGGGGATCTAAGGCTTGGAGGAATATGCTAATCATGCACCGGAGAAGCATGAAGCTCTACAAGAAAAGGTACCACAAGAGAAGCCTCGCGGAGACAGCCATATCAACCGTCAAGAGAAGATTCAACCACATGCTCTACTCAAAGAAGAGAAGAGGCCAGAAGAACGAGATAAGACTAAAAGTCATAACATACAACCTCTCAATAATAGCTAGATTACCAGCTCAGTTCGGATAATGTGCCAAAGCCACAAGATTAGAATTACATTTATACAACCGATATTGCCGAGAGTTTAAGAACTCACTAAAAAAAGATGATTTAAATGGTTCTTGATAAGGAAGTAGCAAAGGCAGAAATTCTTGAGCTTGTTAAAAACTATTCTAACAACAAAGACAGACTGAAATATGATAGCGAAACAGATACTAGAGTCAAGTTCATAGATAGACTTTTCGAGTTTCTAGGCTGGGATGTATTTGGTTATAAAATCCAAGATGAGGTTCAGAGAGAGGAAGGAATAAGAGACAAGAACCAAAAAACCAAAAAGGCAGATTATGTTCTTAGAATTAATGGAATTCCGAGGATTATTGTTGAGGCGAAAGCGGCAGGAATTAGCTTAGATGATCCAGTTGCCATACGACAGGCAGTGAGTTATGCAGCAAACAAAGTATGTTCTTGGGCAGTACTTACTAATTTTAATAGAGTAATCATATTTTATGTAGACAGAAAAGGAGACACTCCTTTTTATAGGATAGAATTATCTGAGACAGTGAATTACGAGAGTGAATTCGAAAAACTATGGTTTCTGTCGAAGGAAAGCGTATTCAACAATCTTCTGGAAAAAGAGGCAAGAAACAGAGGACTCCGGGCTGACAAAATTCCAATAAACCAACAGCTTCTATTTGACTTGAAATTATGGCGTGAGTCTCTTTCTGAAGATATAAAAAAGAGATACGGCTCGGAATACAAGCCTTACGTAATTGATGAGATAGTTCAGAAGATCATTGACAGATTAATTTTCATAAGGAAGACCGAGGACGCTAGAATGGAAGAACCAAAACTTCAGCAGCTACTAGCTAGACCACCACCTAACATTTACTCAGAAATAAAGAACATTTTCATAGAATATATGGAAAAATATGATAGCAAACTCTTTGGTGAAGATCGAAAAAATCGTCATGAATGTGACAAGGTGGAACTGACCAACAGCGTCATAGAAGAAGTAGTACACGGAATGCACAGATCGAGGGGTAGTGATATTGAATATGATTTTTCAATTATTGATTCCGATGTTCTTGGTAGCATATATGAACAATATCTAGGATACGTTCTCGAGCAGTCTCAGAGGAAAGTCAGCCTAGAAGGCGGCATATCGCACAGAAAAGAACAGGGAATTTATTATACGCCAGTATACATAACTGAATTCATTACTAGAAGCACTTTGGGCGAGGTCTTGAAAAAAACTAAAATTAAAGACGCTGGAAAATTGAAGATTCTAGATCCTGCATGTGGTTCAGGTAGTTTTCTGATAAAAGCGTTTGACCTATTAAACAATTTTTACGCTAAGGATTCAAAAAGTTATGGGCAAACAAAACTTGACTTTTCTGGTGGAATTACATTCTCCAAAAAGGTTGAGATACTTCAGAATAACATCTTTGGGGTGGATCTGGATTCTAAAGCCGTCGAGATCTCACAACTCAATCTTTTACTCAAAATAGCGGAAAGAGGAAACAGGTTGCCTGTTCTCCAAAAGAATATACAAGTTGGAAACAGCATAATAGATGATGAATTGTTAGTAGGAGAGAGTGCTTTCAAATGGAAAGAGAAGTTTTCCAATATAATGAAGGATGGTGGTTTCGATGTTATCTTAGGTAACCCACCTTATTTCAACATAAAATCAGATAGTGAATTAAGGAAACTAGACGATTATAGGTTGTTATCTAATGGAGTTGTGAACATCGCAGCAATGTTTGTCAAGCGTTCTATAGATTTGCTAAAGCCCAAAGGGTATCTCGGATTTATTATACCCAAATCATTTGCATATGTCGATTCTTGGAAGCCTCTAAGAGATTTCATTTTTAATAATACTCAATTATTGAAGGTGGTCGATGTTAGCAAAGCTTTCAAAGATGTCCTTCTTGAACAATTGATAATAGTAATACGCAAACAGAAGTCAAAGAAAACAGATTTGGTTGAAATAATCTCGGATTTCAATTCTCCAACTCAGACTATAAATCAAGTTGAATATGGAAGTATCATCTTTGCAGACAGAATCAATTTCTCATCTAGCGAACCTGAAAGAACGATCCATTACAAAATGAATAATCATTCAACGTTTCTAGGCGAAATATCCGAGAACTTCCGAGGAATAGGCGCACAAAAAGTCATTACCAAGGAGCAGTTAGGTGGCGAAAGAATTTTGAGCGGTAAGGAAGTGCAAAAATACTCAGTATCAGATTATCATAATTATTTCATCCGACATGAAGACCTTGCCAAATATGGCGGAAAAGTGAATAGATTAAGACAACCAAAGATAATGGCTCAGAATATAGTTGCACATATTAGAGATCACATAAAGATAATTGCAACTTATGATAGCGAAGGCATATTAAACTTGGATACTGTGAATAATCTAACGATAAAGGATAGAATATTCCGTCCAAAATACATACTAGCATTGCTTAATTCTAGGTTGATAAGCTACTATACATATAATTTTATTTATTCAAAGGCAATAAGAACAATGCATTTTGATGGTAGCTATTCCGGAAAGATTCCAATAAAGAAAATACCTTTGGAAGACCAAGATTATTTTGAAAAAATAGTCGATAGACTTTTGGAGCTAAACTTGAATTTGTTAAAGTTAGGCGACAAACAGATATTTGAAACTGAGAAAATCAAAGAGGAAATAGAGGATCTAAAATGTAAAATGGATTCTAGAATTTATCATCTTTACAGATTAGATGAAAATGAAATTCAAATCGTAAAAAACTCCTTCCAATGATGCCAAATGATTGATAATCAATTTTGGAAAAAGGCTTACATCGGAAGGTGGGAGGAAGGTCTCAAAAGGTCAAGAATTATTATCGATAAGATACAATCATGGGGTTTTACAACAGAGGAATATGGATTTTTAGCTACAAGTATAGAATATAATACTAATGTTCCAAAAGAAAAGGGTAAACCTGATTGGAAAATTATAATCATTCCAGATAAGCGATTCATTTTATTAGAAACTACTGGAACTGCTAGATCGAGACCGCCTGACGATGTCTGGATACGAAATGACAAATTTGAATTCGCTGAAAACCATAAGGATTTAGATTGCTGGATCGGTCATATCGTAGAAAACAAGAATTTGATACGTTTCTTAAAACTAGAAAATAAAGAAAAGTTTCCTTTTGAGAAAAGAGAAATACGTGGAATAATTGAAAAATTCAGAATAATACCTGAGAATGACTCTGGACTATTGAGTTTGGAAGACTTCAATAAATATCTTGAATCCTTAAAGGAATTGGAATCAAATCATTATTCTTTCATAAAATAGATCTTCGTTTAACGTTTATTTCTAGGCTTTTAAAAAGATGTAATCATGGAAATAGAGCATATAGTAATCAGATATCCAAGATTTGTTACTGGCTCTGAAGATAAACCTGAGGTACGTGTTTTTGTACAAACTAATTCCAGGTGTATACCATTACATTTAGAGAAATTAAAATCAGGACAGATAGTATGGATGAAATATGTTTCTGGACCGATAGTCGCGAAGGCAAAGATTGATTCTTGGCACTCCGGTAGAATAGAAAATGGTAACATAAACCCAGTTAGAGAACTCACTTCAGAAACGAAACTTTATGATTTAGACGAATACTGGGATCGTCTTTCTAAGAAAAAGTACTTCTTTTATTTTGTGGTAAAGCTTTACGATGAAAAGTGGCTAAAACAACGAATTAAACCGAAAGTTAGATCTTATGGAAATACATGGATATTTCTAGATAATGAAGAGAAGAAGAGACTTTGGCTCTCTAACTGACTCTTCCATTCAATCACATGCTTTAAGCAATCGAAAACAAATCATGAGTTTCAAAATATTCCTTCCTAAACCGAGCAGTTCCATGCTATGAAGACATACTGCGTATAATTTTTCACTTACTGAGGCGATAATTCGTCCTCATCGCTCCATAGTAGGCGTCGCTCCATGATGGAGCGGTCATCTGGAGCGAGTTGCTAGTAGGCACAAAATGGGTTTTCATCGCTCCAGCGGTTCGCTATTTAGGTCTTAGAGTGGTGTCAAAAAATGACCTAAAAACACAACCGCTCTAGCGGTTCGCTATTTAGGGCTCGGAGCGGTATCAAAAAAAGGGCTTTAGAGCACATCGCTCCGAAAAAATAGCGTTAGAGCTCCAATGACTATAAAATATCTGAATCATGGCTATTTTCAGGCTAAATCATACGTAAAATCGAAGAGAAAAAATCTTCTCTCGGACTTGATTGATTTTTCAAGAACTGCAATTCGAGCTAGCTCTCCTACGGGACTCTAAAATACACTGCTAAAGAGCATGAGCACTCCACTGCTAGATGAGGATGGTGTAGGCATAAGATGTCTATAGTAGAGTGGCTTCAAATCAAGGCTGTAGATATTCACTTTGAAGCATGGTAGGGAGGTAGCTGCTTATGCCATTGGCTTATGCTGAGGCTTATGCCATTTTTTTGCTTATGGTGGTGGCTTATGGTAGTTGCTTATGGTAGTGGTAAAAAGTGACCTATACCACTTCTTTTTGCTATCCAAACGAT
>Ga0214473_10000198_pt1 | contig 84837 bp, 75 predicted proteins | sample RVTome_7_FD_203509 | JGI IMG/M metagenome (GOLD analysis project Ga0214473, IMG submission 203509) | Soil microbial communities from uranium-contaminated site in the Upper Colorado River Basin, Wyoming, United States - RVT98D197 | ecosystem: Environmental > Terrestrial > Soil > Contaminated >... | reverse complement strand
TTTCATGTTCTCGGGACCGCGCGTCTTGACCTCGGGACGGAGGTCGAGGGCCAGCAGGGCCGGCTTGTTGCCGATGTCCATGGCGACGAGATAGACGAGCTCGGACACCTTTTCCATCTTGGCGTAATCGACCTTGGCTTCGACGTCCCCTTCCGTATGATAGTCTTCCGTCGTCCCGCAGAAGAACCACACGGCCGGGACGCCGTAGCGGATGTAGGGATACTGGTCGCTCCGGAAAAAGAATCGGTCCGGGTGGCCGGGGGCCTCGAACTTATAATCGAGGGCCAGGCCGGGCCCGGACTTCGCGTTCATGGCCTGGATGCTCGCGTCGAGCTCCGAGCTGAGCTTGTTCGAGCCGATGAGGTAGATCTGGTCTACGGCGTTCCTCGAGATCATGTCCAGGTTGAGGTTGGCGCTGATCCTCTCCACGGGCACAGGGCAGTGCTGGACGAAATAGTACGAGCCGATGAGCCCTTTCTCCTCGGCCGTATTCCAAACGAATATGACGGACCGCTTGGGCCTCGACAGCATCAGGGCCTCGGCGATCTCGAACATCCCGACGGCGCCGGAGATGTTGTCGTCCGAGCCGGGGAAGATCCGGCCTTCGCGGACGGGATTATGGTCATGGTGGGAGCTGATGGTCAGATACTCTGCCCGCAGCACCGGGTCCGCTCCTTCGAGAAGGCCCACGACGTTAAAGGACCTGTCCGACCGGGTCGCGGCGCCGATCTCGATCTCGAGCTTCCGTCCCGGCAGCTTCCTCGCGGCCACGGGCTTCCCGGAACGGAGGATCGCGGACATCCCGGCCAGCTCTTCAGGGCCCCAACCCAAGATCGCGGCGGCCGCGGCGTGGCGAACCTCGACCTGGAGAAAGGGGCCGCCGGGTCGCTGCGGCGGAGTCCCGGGAAGGGTGCCGGGCCCCATTCCCGTGACGACATCGGGGAACTTGAGCCTCTCGGGCAGGTCGAACGACAGGCCCTTTTCGACGAGCCGCGCCTCCCGTTCTTCCGTGATGATCATGACTACCGCCGCGGCGCCCCGTTCGCGTAAGGCGCCCGTCCGGCCGGCGAGAAGCCTGCGGTTCTCGGCCGGCTTGAGCGGATGGCCGTCTGGAAGCGTCGCGTCCAGGATGACGGCGACCTTGCCCTTGAGGTCGACGCCCGGCAAATCGTCCCAGCCGAGCTGTGGCGCGCTGAGCCCGTAGCCTAGGAAGACGATCTCGCCCGACGCCTTCCCGGCTTCGAACGACCGGCCGACCGTCGCGTCCGCTGGAAGGCTGAAGGTTTGTTCGCGTCCCGCGGCCACCAGGCGAAGACCAGACCCGCCGATGAGGACCGTCGTAACATCGACCGGGACTTCCTGATAGAAGGAGCCGCCCGGCATAAGCGGCTCGAGCCCGATCCGCTCGGCCGTCAGGGCGATATATTTAGAGGCGATGTCCTGCTCGGCGGAAGGAGTGTTCCTCCCCCGGAACTCCAGCGAGCTGAGGAACTTCTGGTGGAAGGCCATGTCTTCGGGACGGATCGAATCCAGGGCCCGCGTCGTGATGCCGTCCGAGCATGAGGACAGAACGGCGGCCAGGCCGGCCAACAGGAAAGCTGTCGAGGTCCGACGGGTCTTCATATGGGCCTCCTCGGTCAGGTTTTCGTCACTCTAGGTAACTCATCGGGTCAAGGTTGTCAAACGGGGCGAGGGATTGCTTTTGGTTTCGGCTGGGATATAATCGTCCTCTTTAGCGCTCCTAAGAGAGGCATAGCATGAGCATCTGGAAGACGAAATCCCCAGCCCAGATCGCCGAGGCGGCCGAACACACCCAGCTCAAGAAGAACTTGACCGCTATCGACCTGGCCGCCCTGGGTATCGGATCCGTCGTCGGGACGGGCATCTTCGTGGCCACCGGACAGGGGGCCCAGCTGGCCGGCCCGGGTGTGCTGCTGTCCTTCATTATCGCGGCGGTCACCTGCGGCTTCTGCGCCCTGACCTACTCGGAGTTGGCCTGCATGTTCCCGGTCGCGGGCAGCACCTATTCCTATTCCTACGTCGCCTTCGGCGAGGTCATCGCCTGGATCATCGGCTGGGACCTCATGCTCGAATACCTCGTCGCCGCGAGCGCCGTGGCCTCTGGCTGGTCGACGACTTTCATCGGCCTCATCCAGAGCGCCGGGGTCAAGCTGCCCAAGGCCTTCCTGACCCCGCCCATTACAACGGTCGACGGCCGCGTCGTCCTATCCGGCGGCATCATCGACGTCCCGGCCATCGTCATCACATTGCTCATCACTTGGATCCTCTATATCGGCATCCGCGAGAGCGCCAAGATCAACAATTACATCGTCCTCGTCAAGATCGCCGTCATCCTCCTCTTCATCGTCCTCGGCGTCCGGCACATCAGCCTGGCCAACCTCACTCCCATGATGCCGTTCGGCTGGAAGGGCGTCATGGCCGGCGCGGCCATCATCTTCTTCGCCTATATCGGCTTCGACGCCGTCTCCACCGCGGCCGAGGAGACGAAGAACCCGAAAAAGGACGTCCCTCTCGGGCTGATGCTTTGTCTGGGGGTCGTCATCGTCCTTTACGTCTCCGTGGCGTTCGTCCTGACGGGCATCGTCCCCTACAAGCTCATCGACGTCGGCAACGCCCTGCCCGCGGCCTTGGGCCGGATCGGGATCCAATGGGGCGGGGCGCTCGTCGCGACCGGGGCCATCATCGGCATGATCTCGACCTTGCTGGTCACGCTCTACGGCCAGATCCGCATCTTCATGGTCATGGCGCGCGACGGCCTCCTGCCTCCGGTCTTCGCCAAGGTCCATCCCGTTCACAGGACGCCCCACCTCTGCACCTGGATCACGGGCATCGCCACGGCCCTCATCGCCGGCCTCTTCCCGCTGCCGATGATCATCGACCTCTGCAACATCGGCACCCTGTTCGCCTTCGTCCTCGTGTCCATCGGCGTCATCGTGCTGAGGAAAACGCGGCCCGAGGTCGAGCGGAAGTTCAAGACGCCCGGCGTGCCCTTCACGCCGCTCATCACGGTCGTCTTCTGCTTCTACCTGATGGCCAGCCTGCCCCGAGTGACCTGGGTCCGGTTCGGGCTCTGGCTCCTGGCCGGCCTGGCGATCTACTTCATGTACGGCTTCCGCCACAGCAAGCTGCAGAAAACCGCCTGAGCCGTGCGCGGACCCGTTGACTGGCGACCGGGCCTCTGGTAATCTACACCCTTTCTCCGAGTCGGAGGAGCTAACGCCTTATCCGGCCACGCCCTCCGACCGTCAGGGACAAGCGGGAAACGGCTTGTCCTTCCGTTTTGAAAAGGAGAACACTGTGAGATTCGTAGTGCGTCCCTCCCCCCGGTGCGCTATCATCCCGCTCCTCCTGTTCCTGACGACCCTCGTCCTCTGCCCCCTGATGCTGCCCGCCCAAGAGGCCCAAGAGGACCAGAAGGCCAAAGAGAAGCAGGAAAAGCCGGCCAAGATCACCGAGGAGATCCTCGTCATCGGAAAGTCGCCCAAGGATGTCCCCCTGGCGACCGTCTCGACGGTCGTCTCGACCGATATCGACAAGCTCAAGCCCCGCGACATCTCCGATGTCCTCAAGTTCATCCCCGGGTCCATGGTCACCTTCGGGGACAAAGACACCTACACCCTGAAGCTGCGGGGCATCGGCGCCAACCGCATCGCGCTTCTCGTCGACGGCGTCCCTGTCTACGAACCCTACTTCAGCACCTTCGACCTCAAGACCGTCTCGGCCGGCGGAATCGATACGATCCAGGTGACCAAGGGCCCCTCGTCCGTCCTCTACGGACCGAACACCCTGGGCGGCCTGGTCAACGTCATTACCAAGCGCCCGACGGCCGAGCCCAGCCTGTCACTTACCGGAAGCTACGGCGACAAGGACACGAAGAGCCTGGGCCTCGACGGCGCCTATGCCTGGAAGCGATTCGCCCTGTCGGCCGGCGCCCTGTATCAAGGCTCGGACGGCTTCTTCTATCCGGAGCCGGCGAGCGGCCAGCTCTTGCGCGACAACAGCGACTTCGAGCGCCTCAACCTCAACGCCAAGCTCTATTACACGCCCTCGAGCCCGACCGAAATCATGGTCAGCGGCGGCATCTACCAGTCCGAATACGGCATGCCCCCGGCCCTGTTCACGCAGCGGGCCCGCTACTGGCGCTTCCCCAAGTGGGACCGGTCGACCCTCAACGCGGGCGGGTTCACATCGCTCGGAGGCGACGCCGTCCTTCGTTTCCGCGCGTTCTACGTCAACTATGTCAACACGCTCGACTGGTTCGCCGATCCGGCCATGACCGAGCTCGATTCGGCGAGCACCTACGACAACTCGGTCTACGGGGGTTTCGCCCTGGCCGAGGCCCCGACCGGCGACAGGAACACGGTCAAGGCCAGCCTGCTCTACCAGAAGGACGTCGCCCGCATCCAGGACGACGCCGGCCTGCCCTGGGACCGGTTCGATCAGGGGACCGTATCGGCCGGAGTCGAGGACCACTTCAGCCTGACGGACCAGTGGAAGATCATCGGCGGCCTGAGCCTCGATCATATCGATAAATTCGTCCCGGGCGACAACAACACCTCGTTCAACCCCCTCATCGGGGTCAAGTTCACCCCGAACGATGACCTCGATTTCCACATCTCCTTCGCCCGCAAGTCCCGCTTCCCGTCCATGCGCTCGCTCTATTCCCTGAGCTCGGGCAATCCCGACCTTCTCGCCGAGTCGGGGAAGAGCGTCGAATTCGCCGCGACCTGGAACGGTCCCGTCTACGTGACCGGTTCGGTGTTCTTCAACAGCTTCAAGAACTTCATCGACTCCGTCCGCCTTCCCGACGGGACGCGGCTGTACTTCAACGTCGGCGAGGCCCATATCAACGGTTTCGAGGTCCAGGTCCAGAAGGCCACCCGTCTTCTGGCGGTGACCGCGAACTACACCTACCTCGATCACCGCAACGACTCGGACGACCGGCCGCTCGATGCCCAGCCCAAGCACAACCTCAACTTCGACGCCTCGGTCATGCCCGGCAAGGGCTTCCGGGCCGGCGTCTTCGGGCTCCTGGGCTCGGGGGCGTGGTGGTGGGATTCGAGCTCGAGCGAGGTCCTGACCATCCCGTCGTTCTTCAGCTTGGACGCCATCGCCAGCTACGCGTTCAGCGGTCGGTACGAGATCTTCGCCCGGCTGGGCAACGTCTTCGACCACTACTTCTACACGGAGCCCGGGTTCCCCTGGCGGGGCCGCTGCTTCGAGCTCGGCGTCAGGATCGACGCGATCAAGTAGGTTGGTTCTAAGGACTTCCCTCCATCGGGAGAAGAATCTTTATAGCCCCAGCTCGGCGTCGATGCCCTGCATCGCCGCGATGGCGATCGACAGGAACTCGTCGAGCTCGAGGCCGAGGTTGCGCGACTCCTCGATCTCCTCGCGGCGGGCGCCCCTGGCGAAGCTCTTCTCCTTGTAGCGGCGCTTGAGGAACTCGAGGTCGATGGACTTGATCTTCTTCGTCGGATGCATCAGGGTCGCCGAGATGATCAGGCCGGTCAGCGGGTCGACGGAGTAGATGGCCCAGTCCATGGGAGACTCGCATGACACTTTGCCGGCGTGGGCTTGCACGGCATGGATGACCGGTTCGGCGATGTCCTTCTCCCGCAGGACCTTGACCGTCTCGGTCGTATGGAGCTCGGGGCTCTTGTCCGTCACTTCGTAGTCGAGGTCGTGCAGGATGCCGGCCAGGCCCCAGGGCTCGGGGTCGTGGCCGAGGCGCACGGCCAGGGCCCGCATGCAGGCTTCCACCGATAGGCAGTGCTTGACCAGGTTCTTGTTCTTCAGATGGGTCGTGAGCAATTGCAGGGCTTCGTCGCGGGTCATCGGTCTTCTCCTCTTCGGCAATGGATTTTACTTCCCTTTTTGCGGGCTTTCAAGACCACAAATCCGCCCTGGCCGAAGCCGGGCCGGGGCCGCTCGGCGCGCCGGAGGTCCGGCGGCGGGCCGAACAGGGTCTGCCAGGACTGCTGAAACTGCAGGCCGACGCTTTCCAGGATGCCGACGAGCTCCTGCGGGGCCGGAGGGTGGAAGAAGCGCCGCGCCTCCGAGCTCGAGTGGAAATGGCGGCCCCAGGCACTGTCCTTGTCGATGAGGCCCGTGACGAGCGCCCCGCCGGGCCGGAGGGCCCTGGCCGCTTCCCCCAGGAAGCCTTGGAGGTCGTCGACGAACTCGAGAACGAATACGATCAGAAGGAAGTCGAAGCTCGCGGCCTTGAAGGGCAGGGCCTCGCCGATACCCTGAACGGCCAGAATTCCCCTGTCCTTGGCCAAGCCGAGCATGCCGGGGGAGGGGTCCAGACCGAAGCGGACCCTTAGAGGCTCAGCAAACCTTCCTGTTCCGACCCCGACCTCGAGCCCTCTCCCCCGACGCGGCACGGCCTTTCTCAGAGCGGCCATTTCGGTCCGGTAGAGGACCGGGTGGGCGTCGTACCAGTCGTCGTAGTCCTTCCAGGTCTTCTGGAAGTGCCCGACGACGTCCTCGGACCTCACCAGCGGCGCCAGGGGCAATATAAGCCGCGTCCCATCCCGGCGCCGTAGCCGCGGCCGTATCGAGCATATCTGCCGTAGCCACCGTAGCCCCGGCCCGTGCCCGGGGCCCAGCCATAGCCCGTTCCGCGGCCGGCGCCCGTCCTCATTCCCCAATGCGGGTTCATGCCGCCGCCCCCGCCCGGGCCCCAGCCCTGTCCGAGCCCGCCGAACCGGTCGAAGAGGCCCTTCTGGTCATCGGTCAGGACGGACCGGACCTTGTCCTGATGCTGCTCCCACATCTTGTCCATCTCCAGCTCGAGGCTGTCGAGTTCCTTGAGCTTGGCGTCCAGGCTCTGTCCCTTCCGGGACATCGCTTCGAGCTCGAGATCGAGCTTGCGCCATTTCGTCTCGAGGGGCAGGATCTCGTTCTGGAAGTCCAGGCGGATCTCCTCGATCCGATCGAGCTGCTCGTCGGTCAGGTCCACGGCCCCGGCATTCGCCCTCCAGGGGCGTCTGACCTGCGCGTCCGCCGACGGCACGGAGACGATGGCCAGGAACAAGAAGGCCGACAGCCAGACGACCGCGCTCCTCGAAGCTTTCATGATGACCTCCTTATGACACTGAACATCTTCAGGGCTTTCGATAGCCCTTTTTCCAGGCAGAGTTCCTGTTGGCCAGATGATCGGCCAGGGCCAGGCGGAGCGTCTCGGCGGCCAGCTCGGCGCAGTGGACGTCCGTTTCGGGAAGGCCGCCCAGGAGCTCGAGGATGCCGCGGGCATTCGCCGCGCCGAGGGCTTCGATGAAGGTCCGGTTGGTCACCAGCCAGGAGGCCGCGCTGCCGCAGACCACCGTCGTGCCGCAGCCGTCCGTCTGAAAGCCGCAGGCGACGACGATATCCTTGTCCAGGCGCACGGACATCTCCATGGTGTCTCCGCAGGTCCCCGTGAGGCGGGCGTAGCCGTCGGGATCCTTCAGGAGCCCCAGATTCCGGGGATGCTTCCAGTGGTCGAGCACCGTGGGGCCGTAGGTCCGCAGGAGGTCCCGCTCCATCTCCTCCTGCAGCCGTCGGGCCGCCTCCTCCAGCTTTTCGGTCCGGTCATCAGGGCTCATGCCGGATTCTCCCGCTCGCGATCCCGCGTCATACGGATTCTCCGCGCCCCGCCTGGCCCGGGGGCGATCGGAATGGTCAGGGCAGAGGACATCTCAGTTATAGTCCTCCATGATGGATCGGTCCTCGTTCATCAGGTCGCCGGCGATCTCGGCCATCTTCATGTCGTTCCAGTAAGGCAGCTTGAGGTGGGCTTCGAGATATTTCAAGGGAATGGGGTGGGTGCCGACGACCACGGGGATCCCGTAGCGCGACTCGATGAACTGCTTGAACTGGGGAATGGACGGGCACGGCGGATAGCCGACGACGAACCCGGTGGCCAGATGGATGACCTCGGCCCCGTTCTTTTTCATTTCCTCGGGGACGTACTCGATGTTGCCGCCGGGGCAGCCGCCGCAATACGAGAATCCGACGACCTCGAGGGGCTCGTCCTTGGGATACCTGGCGAACCCCCCGACGCGCTCCCGGACTGACCTGAGGCACTTCCCGCCGCCGCAGCTTTGATAGCGGGCGCAAATGATGATGCCGATCTTTTTCATGTGCTCCTCCTCATTTCCAGGTCAAGATACCCCACTGGCGACGAATTTGTCCACGATCTTCGCAAAGGCCCGGGCGGCCTCCGAGTCCCCGGCCTGTCCCAGGCATGATGTTATCTCCTGACTTGAGATGTTGCTGAACTTATCGGCATTTTTCGCACAACCCCAGGAATTCGATATTGTGGTCCTGGATGGCGAAGTTGTATTTCTTGGTCAAGGCGTCTTCCGTTTTTTTTACCAGTTCCAGCTCTTCCTGCACGAAATCGCGGTAGTTGATGATCTTACTGCAACGCGTGCAGATCAGGTGGTGGTGATGGCCCTTGGGGCCATCGTTCCTGATCTCGTAACGACCCTGTCCGTCGCCCGCAGCGACCTTCCGGACGACCCCCAGGCCATGGAGAAGCTCGAGCGTCCGGTAGACCGTGGTCAGTCCGAGACCGGGGTTCGAGGGATAGAGCGCGGCATATATATCCTTGGCGCTCAGGTGTCCCAGCGAGCGGCTCAGAAAACCCAGGATGATCTCCCGGGGTCCTGTCCAGCGGCAACCCTTATCGCTGAATCGATGATGCCATTGATGCTGACCGCGCATAGCCCTCTCGGACGTTAATGATTATCATTGTCATTTGCAATATAGGCGCGCCTGCCGAGTTTGTCAAGCGGAAAACGGCCCGGTCCTCAGTTCTTGCCCGGCTGGGGTTGCCGCCCGGGACCAGGCGCGAGGAACACCAGGCGCTGGCGCCCCGCCTCTTCCTCCTCGACGGCGAGCATAATGAACGGCGGCGACCAGACGGCGCCGGCCGCCAGCGGACCGGACGCTTCGTACTGCCCGGCGCGCTTCCCGGACCGGGCGTCGAGCGCCGCAAAGTCGGGCGCGGCCGATGACACGAGGAGCGAGGGACCGGCAGCGGCGAGATCATGGATGATGCGCGACGCGACCGCCTCCCACGAGAGGATCGACCCGCCGCGCCGGGCAAGCAGGTAAACGACGCTATTCGAGGCCGCGACGGCGAGCCGGGGGCCGCAGACGAGTGCGGGGTGCAGAGGGGCCCCCTGGAGCCGGCGGGACCAGACCTTCTTGCCGGTCGAGGCGTTTAGGCAGTAGAAGTAGCGGTCGTCCGTGCCGAAGTAGAGCCGTCCGCCGGCCGCGGCCGGGTCGACGCTCAGCGCGCCCGCGGCGGTGAATTCCCAGGCCTTCCGGCCGTCGAATCCCAGGGCCAGGAGGCGGCCGTCCGCCGTCCCGAAGATGACCCGGTCGTCGACGACCACGGGACCTGCCGTGACTGGCCCGGGGGCTTGATAGGACCAGGACTCGGCACCGTTATTCGAGACGTCGAGGGCGGCGATCTTCCCGCCGGACCCGCCGAAGAAAAGCTGTCCGCCCGATTCCCGGATCGCGGTGGTCACCTCCCCGTCGATCTGTTTCCTGAAGATGAGCACCCCTTTGAGGTCCAGAAGATAGAATCGATGGGCGTCGTCATGGACGATGACGTGGCTCTCTCCGAGCTCCGGCCCCGCGGAGATCGTGTGATCGGCCTTGAACCGCCAAAGGACGCTCCGGGACGGAACGACGACGGCCGTCAGGTATCCTTCCCTCGTGGCCAAGTAGACGATCCCGTCCCGCACCCGCGGCTGGCCGACGATATGGCCTTCGATCTCGAGCGTCCCGGCCTCGACGAGCGGAAAGGTCAGAGGGAAGGGGTCGATGCGCTGTTTCACGGACTGGGGGGCACAAGCGGCCAGCATGAGGCCGATTACGGCGATTGACGCAAGGCGCGTTGGATTGGCCATGGTGCAGGCGGTATTATATACCAAGAATGGGGACACGTACCCGAGGTACATGTCCCCTTTTTGCGCCCCCGTTTTGCGCAGGCGGGCCGAAACTGGTATCATTCCGGGCTGAGAGCCGGGCATGGTCAACTACATCCTGCTGTACAAGATCCGCCGCATCGTCAAGAAGATCCTCAAAGACAAGATCGCCGACGATGAGATCGCCACGACCCCGAAATCCTGCATCGGCTGCCTAGCCGACGACATCAGCTGGGAAGTGTACTACCTGCTCAAAGAGAAAGAAGACAAGGCCGCGCCGCCTCCCCCCGCCGAGGGCTGAGGCCGGCTAGCTCTTTTTGTCCTCGTTCCCCTCCCGCGTCTTGCCCTCTCTGATCCGGTCCTTCAGCGCGTCCCACCAGGCCATGCGCTTGCGCATCTCCTTCTCGAAGCCCAGCTCCCCCGGCTCGTAGTATTTCCGGCCCTTGAGGCGCGCGGGCATGGTCTCCATATCCGTCGTCTCCTCGGCGCTGTCATGGGCATACTGGTAAGACTTCCCGTAGCCGATCTCCTTCATGAGCGAGGTCACGGCGTTGCGGATCTGGAGCGGCACGGGCTCGTGGGGGCTCCGCTCGATCTCATGCTGGACGGCCCCGTACGCGGTGTAGATGCGGTTGCTCTTCGGCGCCGCGGCGAGATAGACGACCGCCTCGGCCAGGGCCAGCTCCCCTTCCGGGGAGCCGAGGAAATCGTAGGCCTCCTTCGCGTGCAAGGTCAGGGCCAGCGCCTGCGGGTCGGCCAGGCCGATGTCCTCGGAGGCGAAACGGATCATGCGCCGGGCCACGTAAAGCGGGTCCTCCCCCGAAGCCAGCATCCTGGCCAGCCAGTAGAGCGAGGCGTCGACGTCGCTGTTGCGCAGGCTCTTATGGAGGGCCGAGATGAGATTGAAGTGCTCCTCCCCCGACTTGTCGTAGAGGAGGGTCCGCTGTTGGAGCGCTTCCTGGACGTTCTCGACGGAGATCGTCATCGCGCGGGCCAGGCCGGCCGCGATCTCGAGCGTGTTGAGGGCCCGGCGGGCGTCGCCGTTGGCATAGTCGATGAGCATGTCCCGAGCGCCGGGGTCGATGGCCAGGCCGGCCGCCCCGAGGCCGCGCTCTTTGTCCTCGAGGGCATCCTGGAGGATGTGGCCGAGCGCCGCGCCGTCGAGCTCCTTGAGGACGAGGACGAGGGTCCGGGACAGGAGCGGGGCGATGACCTCGAAGGAGGGGTTCTCCGTCGTCGATCCGAAGAGGATGATGTCGCCCTTCTCGACGTACGGCAGGAAGGCCGCCTGCTGGGCCTTGTTGAAGCGGTGGATCTCGTCGATGAACAGGATCATGGGCTTGCCGAAGAGCCGTCGCTGCTGTTCGGCCCTGGCCATGAACTCCTTGACCTCCTTGATCCCCGACAGGACCGCGCTGAAGAGCTCGAAGGGCAGGTCGAAGTGGCGGGCCAGCATCATGCCCAGGGTCGTCTTGCCGGACCCCGGCGGTCCCCAGAAGATGATGGAGACGAGCTGGTTCGACTCGATGAGCTCGGACAGGAGCTTGCCCTTGCCCAGGATGTGGTCCTGGCCGTAGACGCGGCCGAAAGTCTGCGGCCTCATCCGCTCGGCGAGCGGCGTGTGCGGGCCTTTCTGCCGGTCCTTTTTCTTCGCGTCTGAGGGCGCCATGGCCTCCGGATTATATCACAACCCGGCCCGGCCGGGCCGGCCGGCGCCTTGACCAAACCCCTAGAAAATGCTAAATTTGGCCTCAAAGCGCCGTGAATACATCGAAGCTCTTCAAGGACGAGAAATCGAAGGCGAAGCTCGTCTACAAGCTCGACGAGGTCTGCCGCCTGACCGGCGTGGACGCGGCCACCCTGACGGCGTGGGAGGGGGAATTCCCCTTCCTCAGCGCAGGGACGACGGGCAGCGGCGAGAAGTTCTTCCGCCAGCAGGATGTGGCCATCATCGCCCGCATCAAGGAGCTTATGGCCGCGAAGACGCTGACGATGGCCGGGATCAAGCGGCGGATCGAGGACGAATTCGGCCTGGCCCGGTCCATTCCCATCCATCCCGAGAGGCTCCGCAAGGCCCTCAACAACGTCCGCGACGAGCTTCAGGACATCGTCTCCACGCTCGACGTCGAGCGGAAAAAAAAGGCCTGATAATCTCCCTGTTTCTGGTATACTAAGGGGCCGGTCCGGGACGTGGCGCAGCCTGGTAGCGCACATGCTTGGGGTGCATGGGGTCGGCGGTTCAAATCCGCCCGTCCCGACCACTTTTTTTCATCCGGGCGATCCGTATCGTCAAGAACCTGAGCCCGACGGGAGAATCTCATGTCCGCCATGAAGAAAGACAAGAGCACGGAAGACCTGAAGGGCCGCGCCCTCGCTCTGTCCGGTCTCATCGCTTATCAGGACGGCGCGGTCGTCAGCCGGGAAGTCGTCAGCCAGCCGACGGGCACGGTGACGGCCTTCGCGTTCGACGAGGGCGAGCAGCTCAGCGAGCATACGGCTCCCTTCGACGCCATGGTCATCGACCTCGACGGCGAGGCCGACATCTCGATCGGCGGCAAGGTCAACCGGGTCCGGCCCGGCGAGATGATCATCATGCCGGCCACGGTGCCGCACGCCCTGAAGGCGGTGACGCGGTTCAAGATGCTCCTAGTCATGATCAAGAAACCGGCGTGAAGACGTCCCGCGCGGCCGGCCCCCGCTCCCGGCGCCCCATCATCCTCCTGACCAACGACGATGGCTTCTACTGCGACACGATCCAGATCCTGTTCCGGGAGCTGGGGACGCTCGGACGGACCTATATCGTCGCCCCGGACCGGGAGAAGAGCGCCTGCTCCCTGGCCGTGACGCTGCGCCAGCCCCTCCGCGTCCAGCACATCAAGCCGCGCGTCTGGGCCGTCGAGGGCACGCCGGTCGACTGCATCTACTTCGCCCTCCAGAAGTTCCTGCCGCGCCGGCCCGACCTCATCATCTCCGGCATGAACCCCGGTCCGAACGTCGGCCAGCAGGACATCAACTATTCCGGCACGGTCGCCGGCGCCATCCAGGGGACCTTCCACGGCATCCCCTCCATGGCGGTCTCCCTCCTCCCCGACGACAAGGGGCGCTTCGACTTGAAATTCGCCGCCGGGATCGTCAAAGCGATCGCGGCCGATATCCTCGCCGGCGGCCTGCCGCCCGCGACGGCCCTCAACGTCAACATCCCCCCCGCCCCCATCAAGGGCGTCAAGATCACGCGCCTGGGCTGGAAATTCTACGACCCCGAGATCATCGAAAAGACCGATCCGCGCAACTCCACCTACTATTGGATCGGGACGGGAACGCCGCGGCGGGTGGGCGATGCGGACACCGACGTCATGGCCGCCCACGCGGGCTACATCACCCTGACGCCCCTCCACACCGACATGACCGCCCACCACGCGATGCGCTCGGAAAGATTGCGCCGGGTCGCCAAAGCCGCCGCTCCCCGGGATCGGGATCGGGATAGGCGATACGCCACTAAATCCGCTTAGTTCGCCTGGCCCATCGTTTTGGCGGATGCCGCCTCGATTCGTGAATAGTCCAGGTTAGCTGTGTGTCACCGAATCCGGGCAGCTCGGAGGCGCGGGGCGCTTGCCCTTGCGATGCCGCAAGTATTCTATCGCGATGGGCACGGTCGAAATGGCGATGATGGCCAGGATGGCGATGGAAAAATTGTCCTTGACGAAGGGGAGGGTCCCGAAAAAATAGCCCGCTCCGGTGAGCAGAAGGACCCAACCAACGCCGCCGATGACGTTGAAGGCGAGAAAGCGGCCGTAGGACATCCGGCCGACGCCGGCCACGAAGGGCGCGAACGAGCGGATGATGGGCACGAAGCGGGCGATGATGATCGTCTTGCCGCCGTGCTTCTCGTAAAAAGCGTGGGTCCGGTCGAGGTATTCCTTCTTGAAGAAGCGGGCCTCGTCCTTGCAGAAGACCTTCGGCCCGATGCGGTGCCCGATCCAGTAGTTGACCGTATCGCCGAGGATCGCCGCCACGGAGAGCCCCAGGATGAGCCAGCCGATCTTGAGGGCCTTCAGGGCGGCGAAAGTCCCCGCCGCGAAGAGCAGGGAGTCGCCCGGGAGGAAGGGCATGACCACGAAGCCCGTCTCGATGAAGACGACCGCGAAGAGGATGGCGTAGGTCCAGATCCCGTACTGTTGGATGACGGCGCTGAGGTACCTGTCGAGGTGCAGGGCGATGTCGATGATCTTCTTGACGATCTCCATAGGTCCCCTAATATACCACAATGGGGTACCACAATGGGGTCGGACCACAGCAATAGACCACAATGGGGTCGGACCACAGCAATAGCCTTTTTAATCAGTCAATTAGCCCGTGAAATCGGCTTCGAAATCGGCTTATTCCGGCGTTTTTGGCCACGTAAACGAACGATGGGCGAGTTGGTAGATCTTCTCTTTTTGGGGCCGGAAACGCAGAGATAAGGCCGGGAGCAGGCCGAAATCAGATGCTAACGTGATGTAAATAATTGAGTTGCTGTGGTCCGACCCCATTGAACTATGCTAAGATAGCCCCATGACGAGCATCGCCCGGAAGCTTGAGCTGGTCGGGAAGGCCCTCGAGCGTCTCTCCCCTCTCGAGGCCTGCTGCACGCTCTGCCCGCGGGACTGCCGGGTGGACCGGACGGCGGGGGCCGACGGGGTCTGCCGGACGGGCCGGCTTGCCTCGGTGTCCCATGCTCTCCTCCACTTCGGCGAAGAGCCGGTCATCAGCGGCACGTCCGGGTCGGGAACGGTTTTCTTTTCGGGCTGCAATCTCAAGTGCTTGTTCTGCCAGAACTACCAGCTGAGCTGGCTCCTCGAGGGCGCGCCCGTCACGGACGGGGAGCTCGCGGCCATGATGCTCGACCTCCAGGCCAAGGGCGCCCACAACATCAACCTCGTCTCGCCGAGCCACGTCGTCCTGCCCGTCCTGAGGGCCCTGGGCATCGCGCTGGCCGAAGGCCTCGACGTCCCCCTGGTCTGGAACTCCAACGGCTACGACAGCGTCAAGGTCATCCGGGCCCTGGAGGGCATCGTCGACATCTATCTGCCCGACCTCAAGTACCACTCGCCGGCCCTCTCGAAGAGATACTCCGCGGCTCCCGACTACTTCGCCAAGGCCTCCGAGGCGGTCCGGGAGATGGTCCTGCAGCAGCCGGCCCTCGACCTCGCCGCCGATGGCACGGCCCGAAGGGGGCTCGTCGTCCGGCACCTGGTCCTGCCGGGAGCGGTCGACGACACCCTCGTCCTCCTGAAATGGATCAGGGACAACCTTTCGCCTTATATCGGCCTGAGCTTGATGAGCCAGTATCACCCGTGTTTCCGGGCGCCGGAGGAGATCCAAAGGGGCATCTCCCCGGAAGAATACCGGCGGGCTGCCGATGAGGCCCTGGCGCTGGGACTCGATCACCTGTTCCTGCAGCCGGAGCCGTTCCGTACAGACGAGCACCTCGTCCCGGACTTCAGGAAAGAAAAGCCCTTCCGCTGGAAATGAGCGCCCGCCCTCTAGCGGGCGACGGTCGTGTACGTCTTCGTCTGCGGCAGGCGCGACGCGGGGATCCCGAGGGCGGCGGCCAGCTCCCGGATCTTATCGTGGACGGCCTGAACGCCCTTCGGACCCATCCTGAGAAGCTGTTTTTGGACCGGGCTCAAGGCCTCGAGCGTCTCGTCGGTCATCGCGTAGCTCAAGACTTTCTGCTCCAGCCGGACGGGTCCGACGACGACCGGCGTCTCGAGGAGCTCCGTCATGGCCCGGACGAGCGTGTCGTCGAAATCGACGCCCGGGTAGCCCAGCTCGTTGTAGGCTTCCTGCACCAGGGGATCGACGGCTCGGTAAAGCCGGGCGGCGGCGGTCGCGTCGAGCGACAAGGCCACGCCGACGACCATATCGTACCGGGCGTACGCGGCCGGGTCGACGAGGGTCCCGCCCGGGGTCCTGGCCGCGCGGAATTCACCCGGCGGGCTGAAGAAATCGATGTGGCTTTTCGGGCTCATTCCGTTGGCCACGTTGTCGACGGAAACGACGAACTTCCGGATGAGGTCCTTCGTCAGGAGCCACTTGGCGAACTCCGGGTTCGCCGACAGGGCCAGGGCGAACTCACGGACGGCGGCATCGCTCGCGGCGAGCGGGACCGCGGGGAACGCGAGGGGCTCGCCCCCCGGCCCCGCCGGAGCGCTTTCCCCCCCGGACGGGACGACGGTCTCGGCCGCGGGCATGGCGGCCGCCGGCGGCTCAGGCTTCTTCATGAAAAAAAAGTAGTACAGGCCCGCGATCACGGCCAGGATGGCCAGGATGGCCACGGCCAGGCCCCAGACCTTTTTAGTGGGCTCTTCGGTCGGTTCTTCCTCGAGGTGAAGGTCGTCGTCCATGTGCATCCTCACTTCCCTTTCGCCGCCGCGGCGGCCGCGGGTCCGTCCGCGATCCGGATGATGTCGATCCGGCCATCGGAGGCCCTCAGGATCACGTTCGGACCGCCTTGGCCGATCCATCCCTTGACGGTGGTGGCGGGCAGCTTCTTGCCCAGGTTGAAGTCGCTGATGACCTCGCCGCGGGGCGCATCGGCTTCGACGATGGCCCCCGCGCCCGATTCCAGCCGGAGGGCGATATTCCCCCGGCGGGAGGTTATCGTGATCTCGTCGCCGTCCCGGAGGTCGAGAACCTCGACATCGGCGTCGCCCGTGCCCACGGTGGCCCGGATGGTACCGGAGAAATTGGAAACCGAGAGGTCGCCTTGGTCGACCGAGACCTCGAGCCGCCCGAAGACGTCCGAGACGACCAGGTTGCCCTCGGAGATGCGAACCCCGGTCAGGTCGACCGAGTTGGGGACGTGGAGCTCGAAGCTCACGGCCGGGGGCTTGCCCGGGCCCTCGAACGTGGGTGTCCGGACGAGGAGGCCGTCGCGCGTCTCCTTGATCTCGACCTGGGGCGTGCGGGCCGAGCCGCCGTAGTCCCTGGCCGAGCGCTGCCGCGTCCTCTCGGAGGCCGCGGACCTGGCCACGATCTCGACGGATTCCCGGTCCCAGCCGATGATCTCAACGTCGCCGAAATCGTTCTCCAACGACAAGGTCCCGCCCGGCGAGAACTCAACCGTATCCCGGAATCCCGACCCGATCGGACGGCTCGAAGGCCGGGTTCCGACCGGCTCGTCTTCAGCCGGCTGCCCTTCCGCCGGCTCCTCCCCCTTGTCGGGGATCGTCCGCCAGCCCGGCTCGCCCTCCGGATTATCCATGAGGATGCAGGATGTCAGCAGCGCCGCCGCCGTGATCGCCAGAAGCGGCCACCTGGAGGTTTTTCTCATCGTTCGTCCCTCCCGTCGTAGAGAAGCAGGCCTATTATACGCCAAACCTCAACCGAACCGGCCGGTAATGTAATCCTCTGTCCGGGAGTCCCGGGGGGCGGTAAAGATGCGCCGGGTGTCGTCGATCTCGACGAGCTCGCCGAGCAGGAAGTACCCGGTGACGTCGGAGACCCGGGCCGCTTGTTGCATGTTGTGGGTGACGATGACGATCGTATAGCGCTTCTTGAGCTCGGCCATGAGGTTTTCGATGTTGGCAGTCGCCGCGAGGTCGAGGGCCGAGCACGGCTCGTCCATGAGCAGGATCTCGGGCTCGACGGCGACGAGCCGGGCGATGCACAACCGTTGCTGCTGCTCTCCCGAGAGCCGGAGGGCGTTCTCGTCGAGGCGGTCCTTGAGCTCCTCCCAGAGATGGACGGCCTCGAGGCTGCGGATGAGGCGGGCCTCGAGGGCTTTGGGGTCCCGGAGGCCGTGGACGCGGAGCCCGTAGACGACGTTGTCGAAGACGCTCAAGGGGAAGGGATTGGGACGCTGGAAGACCATGCCGACCTTCTTGCGGAGCTCGAGGAGGTCGGTGCCGGGGGCGTAGATGTCCTGGCCGTCCAGGAGGACCGTCCCCGTCACCCGGACGCCGTCGATGAGGTCGGCCATCCGGTTGAGCGACCGGAGGAAGGTCGTCTTGCCGCAGCCCGATGGTCCGATGAGCGCGGTGATATGGTTCTTCTCGATATCCAGGCTGATCCTCCTGAGGGCCTGGAACTTGCCGTAATGGAAGTCGAGATCGCGGACTTCGATGATGGCCATGGCCGCCTACCCGAACCTGCCGCGGAGGTAGTCGTCGGTCCTCTGGTCGTCGGGCGCGGTGAAGATCTTGGCCGTCGGACCGATCTCCACGAGCTCGCCGCTGAGGAAGAAGGCCGTCCGGTCGGCGACGCGGGCGGCCTGTTTGGTATTGTTGGTGACGAGGATGATCGTGTACTCCTTCTTGAGCCGGCGCAGGGACTCCTCGATCTTCATGGTCGAGATGGGATCGAGCCCCGAGGTCGGCTCGTCGAGGAGGATGAATTCCGGCTTGACGGCCAGGATGCGGGCGATACAGAGGCGCTGCTGCTGTCCGCCCGAGAGCTTCAGGCCGCTCGTCTCCAGGCGGTCCATGACCTCCTCCCAGAGGCCCCCCTTCTCCAGGCTGTCCCGGACGATGGCGTCAAGCCCATTACGGCCGCGGACGCCGGCCATCCGGGCGCCGAAGGCGACATTTTCGTAGATCGAGCGCGGCAAGGGGACGGGCGTCGCGAAGACCATGCCCAGCCGGCGGCGGAGCGCGACGACGTCCACCCCGGGGTCGTAGATGTCGCGCCCGTCGATACGGATCGTGCCCTCATGGCGGGAGCCGCGGACGAGGTCGTTGAGCCGGTTGAGGGCGCAGAGAAAGGTCGACTTGCCGCTGCGGGCCGGCCCGATGATGCCCAGGATCTCGTTGCTCAGGACATCGAGATCGAGGGCATTGAGCTTGCGGACCTCGCCGAAATACTGGCTGAAGCCCCGGACCTCGATCGCAGCGTTTTTCGTCATGAGTACTTCTTGATGAACCGGTTCATCAGAAAATAGGTCAGCAGGTTGATGCCCAGGATGGCGATGATGAGGATGGCGGCCGTGCCGTAGGCCTTGGGCATGGAGATGCCTTCCCGGGCCAGGATGTAGAAGTGGACGGACATCGTCCGGGTGGACGAGAAGAGCGAGGTCGGCATCCGCAGGGCGCTGCCGGCGGTGAAGATCGTCGCGGCCGTCTCCCCGATGCTGCGGCCGACGCTGAGGACGATGCCGGTGATGATGCCCGGCATCGCCGAGGGCAGGACGACACGGGTCACGGTTTGCCACTTCGTGCTACCGAGGGAGAAGCTGACGTTCCGGTAGGCCGGGGGGACGCTCTTGATGGCCTCCTCGGAGGTCCGAATGATGGTCGGCAGCAGCATGAAGGCGAGCGTCAGGCCGCCGCTGAGGATCGACCAGCCGAACTTGAGCTTGGTGACGAAGAGGATGAAGCCGAACAGCCCGAAGATGATCGAGGGGATGCCGGCCAGACATTCCGCGCCGAAGCGGATGACCCGGGTCACCGGGCCTCCCCAGGTGTACTCGGTGAGGTAGATGGCCGTTCCGACCCCGAGCGGGGCGGCGATGAGGATGGCCAGGACGCTAAGCGCGACCGTGCCGACGACGGTCGAGAAGATGCCGCCGGATTTGCCCATGTCCGACGGGTTGGACGTCAGGAACTCAAGGCTCAGGGCGGGCAGGCCGCGGCGCATGATGAAAAAGATGATAAAGACGAGGACGCCGACCGTGATCAGGGTCAGGGTCCACAGCGCCACCCGGGCGGCCTTCTCCTCGATGCGCGGGCCCAGGCGCTTCACGGCTGCTTCCTCCGCTTGGCCGAGGTCGCGTTGGCGATCGTATTGAGGATCATGATGATGACGAACAGCACGACGCCCGTGGCGAAGAGGGCCTCGCGGTGCTCGCCCGTGGCGTAGCTCATCTCCAGGGCGACGTTCGAGGTCAGCGTCCGGACCGGGGCCAGCAGCGAGCGGGGCACCTCGGCGGCGTTGCCGGCGACCATGATGGTGGCCATGGTCTCCCCGACGGCCCGGCCCATGCCCAGGATGATGCTGGCGATGATCCCGGAGCGGGCGGCCGGGAAGAGGACCATCTTGACCGTCTGCCAGCGGGTCGCGCCGAGGGCGATCGAGCCCTCGCGATAGGACGGCGGCACGGCCTGGAGCGAGTCGACGGAAATGGAGATGATGGTCGGCAGGATCATGACGCCGAGGATGATCGCGGCGGCCAGGACGGAGAGGCCGGGGCCGCCGAAGGTGTTGCGGATGAAGGGGACGAGGATGATGACGCCGATGAAGCCGTAGACGACCGAGGGAATGCCGGCCAGGAGCTCGACGATCGGCTTGATGATGCCGCGGACCCTCTTGGACGAGAACTCCGTCAGGACGACGGCGCAGGAGAGGCCGAGCGGAACGCCGATCACCAGGGCGCCGGCCGTGACGGCGAGCGAGCCGACGATCATCGGCCACAGGCCGAACAGCTTCTCGGAGGGGTACCAGCTCGACCCGGCCAGGAAGCTCTTGAGACCGTACCGGAACATGATGGGCATGCCCTGGCCGACGATGAAGACGGTGATGACGAGGAGGACGGAGACCGCCGAAAAGGCGACGACGAGGAGGGCCAGGCGCACGAGCCGGTCGTTGCGCTCGAGCCTGCTCCCGCCCTTTTTCTTGGCCGGTTTATCCATGCCGTGGCGCGTCCCACCCCGTTACCGGACCGGGAGGAGGCCCTCCTCTTTGACCAGGGCCTGGCCTTCATCGGAAAGGATAAACTCAATGAACGCCTTGGCCAGGCCGGTCGGCTCGCCTCGGCTGACGAAGAGGAAGGGCCGGACGAGCTTGTAGCTCCCGTTGCCGATATTCTCGTCGGTCGCCGCGGCCCCATCGAGGGCGAGCGCCCTGACCTGGTCGTTGACCAGCCCGAGCGAGATGAAGCCGATCGCCGCGGGGTCGTGGGTCACGATCTCCCGGACGGTACCGTTCGAGTCCTCGGTGATGGCGCCTCGGAAGATACGGGTCTTGCCCATGACCAGCTCCTGGAAAGCGCCCCGCGTGCCCGAGCCCTCCTCCCGGGTGACGACCGTGATGGGCTTGTCCGGGCCGCCCAGGTCCCCCCACCGGGTGAGGTCGCCCGCGAAGATCTGCTTGACTTCGGCGACCTTGAGACCCCGGACAGGATTCGAGGGGTGGACGATGATGGCCAGTCCGTCCCGGGCGACGACGATCTCATAGAGGTCTTTCTCGTCCCCCTTGAGCTCGCGCGAGGACATGCCGACCTGGCAGGCGCCGCTCTTGCAGGCCTGGATGCCGGCGCTCGAGCCCCCGCCCTGGACGTCGACGCCGAGGTCGGGGTGCCGGGCCATGAAGATCTCGGCCCACCTATCCGCGAAGGGTTGGATGCTCGTCGAGCCGGCCAGGGTCAGGTCGGTCTCCGAACGGTCGCCGCGGCAGGCGGCAAAAAAGGCGACGCCAAGGGCGAGGAAGCAGAGGGCGGACCTGCGGCGCTTCATGTCGTTATAGGGCAAAATACTTCGGGGGGGATTATAGCGTAAATCGCCCTTCTGACGCGAAGAAAAGAAGGGGTCAAACCTCTTTACTTTTCTATGGCCAGCCCGGGTATCTCTAGACTTCGGCTTCCTCGTCGAATTCGCGCATCCGGGAGTCGAAGGCGGCCTTCCTGGTGTCGTAATCGGCGGTGATCTTCTCGAGCTCCTCGAGGAGCCCATCGATCGCTTTTTTCGCCTGGTGCATGGCCTTCGAGACCTCGACGACCTTGGCGCCCTGCCGGTCCTGGGAGGCCTTGACCAGCCGGCTGTTGAGATCGCGCAGGGAGGCGTCGTGACTTTCGACGCTCTTTTCGATCTCGGCGATCCTGGTCTCGAGCGGCCGCAGGACGCGCGAGCGCTCGGCGATGACCTCGGAGCGCAGCCGCCGGATCTCCTTGGGCGTCCATTTCGGTCTCTCCGCCCCGGCCGCGGCCGACGGGGGCAGCGCCGCGGCGATCGATCCCTGCATGACCTCGTCTCGCCAGCCGACCTTGTCCAGGAACCTCTGATAGCCGCCCTCGTAGACGACGATGTCGTCGTTGTCGAAAACGATCAGCCGGTCGGCCAGGGCGTGGAGGAACATCTCGTTGTGGGTGACCATGATGACCGCGCCGTCGAAGGCGTCGATGGCCTCGAGCAGGGCGTCGTTCGACTCGATGTCGAGATGGTTGGTCGGCTCGTCGAGGAGCAGGAGGTTGAGGGGCGTCGCGATGAGCCGGCCGAGGAGGACGCGGCTCTTCTCCCCGCCCGAAAGGACACGGATCCGCTTCAGGGCGTCGTCGCCTTCGAACATCATGCCGCCGGCGATGAACCGGGCCCGCTTCGGGTCGCCCTCCGGGTCGGCCGAGGCGATCTCGTCGAGGACCGTGTTGGACTCCGTCAGGGTCGAGATGTGCGTCTGCTCGAAGTAGCCGGTCGCGATGGATTGCGGCGAGTCGATCTCCCCCGACTTGGGCGCCAGGTCCCCGGCGAGGAGGCGCAGCAGGGTCGTCTTGCCGCGCCCGTTCCGGCCGATGACGAAGACCCGGTCCTTCGCTCCGATCGAGATCGAGAACCGGCGGATGAGCGGCCGGTCCGGCGTATAGGCGAAGGACAGGTCGCGGACGTCGAGGGCGTACTTGTGAAAGCCTGGCTTTTCGGCGAAGACGAACTCCAGGTCCTTGATGGCCTCGAGCTTGTCCCGCTTCTCCATCTTCTCAAGCGACTTGACCCGGGACTGGACCAGGCCGCCGAGGCGGGCCTTGGCCCGGAACCGGGTGATGAAGAGGTCCATCTCCTTCCTCTTCCGCTCATCGTTGATCCGCGTCTTCTCGTAGATCTCCTCCTCGGCCGCGATCTGCTCGTAGTACTTGCCGGTGTTGCCCTCGATCTTCCGGACCTTCCGGCGGTGGATGCCGAGGACGTGGGTGACGACGTTGTCCATGAAGCTGCGGTCGTGGGTGATGAGGAGGAGCTCGTGCGGCCAGGCCGCGAGGAACCGCTCCAGCCAGCGGATGGAGGTGATGTCGAGGTAGTTGCTGGGCTCGTCGAGGAGGAGCATCTGGTAATCGCCGACCAGGACCTTGGCCAGGTTGAGGCGGACCTGGTAGCCGCCCGAGAGCTCGGACGGGTGCTTCTCGAGGTCGGCCGCCTCGAAGCCGAGGCCGGCCAGGACCTTCTCGACCCGCCAGATCTCGTTCTGGGAGTCGTGCGGCAGGGTCTTGGCCCCCTCGGCCAGCACGGTCGGCTCCGTGAACCGGACCCTCTGCTCGACGTAGCCGATGCGGTATTTCCGCGGCTTGGTGATCGTGCCCTCGTCCGGCTCATCCTCCCCGACGATCATGCGGAAGAGCGTCGTCTTGCCGTGGCCGTTGCGGCCGACGACCCCGACGCGCTCCTTGCGGTTGACCTTGAAGCTGATGGAGTCGAAGAGCCCCTGTTTCCCGTAGCTCTTCGAGAGGTTGTCGACGACGATCATAGAGAGAGCCCTGCCTTATTGAAAGCGACTATTATAGCAGACCCGGGCCGGCGGCTACTTGGCGATCGCTCCGTTCACGACCTTGGTCTTGTGGGCCCCTTTGGTCACGTGGACGCGGTAGCCGTCCTCGCCGGGAAGCCAGACCTCGGAGAGGACGTAGACGGTGATGTACTCGGTGTAAGACGGCGCGAAGTCCCCGACCTCGTCGAAGACGAGCCTCGGCTCAGCGACGGGCGGGACCGGCTGGGCGATCCTTTCGATGACCGCGATCGGCGTCTCCTTGCCGGTCGATACCTGCTTGAGCATGAGCCCGCCTTCGGTCGTCTTGACCACGGCATAGTCGCCCGCGCCGAGCTTCTTGCCGCCCGCTTGGAGCGGAAAGGGCACCTTGAACTCCGCTTGGGCGAATGCCGACACGGCGCCCGCCACAAGGAAAAGGACCAGGGCCACGACGGTGGCCGTCGCCTGTCTTTTCATCTCGCGCCTCCTTGATTGCGCTTCAAACGGTCACATCGGCCGGATAGGCCGGGACCGGATCGGGCGATTCGGGGACGCCGCTCTTGACGGCCTCCTCCATGCCCTCGATGAACGTGTCGATCTCCTCGAGCGTCGTGTAGACGTTCGGCGAGATGCGGAGGGCCTGGTAGTCGAAGACCGAATTGGGCGGCGCGCCGCCGACGAGCGGCACGCAGATGATCCGGTAGTTGTTCCTCAGGAAGGTGGCCAGCGCCCGCACGTCGATGCCCTCGATATTGACGGCCATGACGCCCCAGGCCTGGGGCGGCTCGCTCGTGTCGCTCAGGACCTTGATCCGGGGGTGGACCTTGAGGGCATTGACCCAGCGCATATTGAGGTAGCGCAGCCGGGCCGCCTTCCGCTCGGCCCCGATGGCCTGGTGGAAGGCCAGCGACTCGCCGAGCGCCGCCCTGATGGCCCAGGGGTGCGTTCCGATCGATTCGAACTTGCGGATGTCGTTGTCCTGCTGCTCCGGCGCGGCCTGGAGCGGCCAGAACCGCGGGATCATCTCCTTCCGGACATAGAGGCAGCCGTTTCCGAGCGGGGCCAGGAGCCATTTGTGCAGGCTGACGCCATAGGCGTCGCATTCGAGGTCCCTCAGCTTGAATGGGAACTGCCCCAGGGCGTGGGCGCCGTCGACGATGGTGACGATGCCCTTCGAGCGGGCCAGGCGGGAAAGCCGCTTGACCGGGAAGAGCTGGGCCGTCAGGTTGGTGATATGGCAGAAGTGAAGGACCTTGGTCCGCGGCGTGATGGCCTTCTCGAACATGTTGTAGAGGAAATCCTGCGTCGCTGGCACCGGGAACTGCAGCCGCGTGACCTTGATGCCCTCGCGCCGCATGCGCTGGTCCCATGTCGTCAGCATGCGGGGGTAGTCCTGCTCGGTCGTGATGACCTCGTCGCCGGCCTTGAGGTCGATGCCGTTCTGGGCGATCTGCAGGGCTTCACTGGCGCCTCGCGTCAGGGCCATCTCGTCGCGGTCGCAGCCGAATTCGTTGGCCATCCGCCGCCGCAGCGTCTCGCTGTTGCCGGCCACCATGCCCTGATAGTGGACGGGCAGCATGTTGATCATCTCCATGTACCGGAAGACGGACTCCAGGGCGACCCGCGGCATGGGGCAGGTGAAGCCGTTGTTGAGGTTGATGAGCTCGCGGTCGAGCTTGAAGGCCAGCTGGATCTCGCGCCAGTAGAATTCGTCCTTGGCGACGTCCTCGGCCGTCTTTCCGGCGACCGACTGGGAGGCCTCGTCGATGCGGGACAGGCCCTTCGGGTCGAAGGCCACGGCCGCGGCGCCGAACGCGCCGACCGACTTCATGAACGATCTCCGGCTCCAGGATCCGCTTTTCCTCATATCCGACCTCCTCGGGTGTGTGACTTCCGCATGCGACGGCGCGCCAGGATTGTAATGCACCCGGCGCGGAGGGTCAAGGCCGCCGCGGCCTCACCGGCCTGTCGCCGTAGACGATGAGGTCGTCAAGCCCGATGAACTCCCCGGGCCGGGGGTTGAGAAGCCGGAGCTCGAGGGTGTGGCGCCCCGCTGGCAGCCGGAAATCCCAGGCGACCTCGAGCCGGCGGACGAGCTCGTCGACAGGCATGGTGACGACGGCCGGGGCCCTGTCGTCGAGGCGCATCTCGACCTCATAGACGTAAGGATCCGACCGGTCGCCGGACATCTTCGACGGACCTCCGGTCAGGACGAAGCCCGTGCCCTCGAAATCGATCTCGGCCGAGGTCTCGAGCTTCAGGCCCAGCCTTTTCCGTTCGAGAGGATGGCAGCCCGGAAAGCTCTTCTCGAACCGCACCGCCCGTATCGTGTCGGCCGGCAGGCGGACGGACTCCCCTTCGATAGAGCCGCCGCTCGTGCGGACCATTTCCAGGGCCTGGGCGAGGCCCGTCTCGTAGACCTTGGCCAGCGACATCGAGGTGTAAGGGAAGGGCCTGTCCTCGATGGCCTTGACCGGGTCCCGCCAGACGGCCGGGATGGCCCCGTAGCCCAGCATCGTCCCCAGGATCCCCCCGGCGCTGGCCGGGTTGCAGTCGGAGTCCTGGCCGCACCGCGTCGCGATCTCGAGCGTCCGGCCGAAATCCCCGTGCCCGAAGAGCAGGCCGATAACGACGTAGGCCCCGTTGACCCGGGCGTCGATATTCCCGGGCCGGAACACGAAATCGGGGCAGCCGATGTCCTCGGCCCACCGGCGCTCGACCGCGAACCAGGCCTTCTTCCAGTCGCTGGGGTCGGCCCGGTAGCTGGCGACGACATCCGCGACGCAGCGGGCAAAGCCCGACTGCGGCGGCAGGACCTTCAGGGCCTCGACGACGACGGACTCGACGTCCGCGCTGACGAAGGCGAGGCTGTACATGGCGGCGATGTAGACCCCGCCGTACCAGCCGTCGCCGTAGTTCATGATGTGCCCGACCCGGTCGCAGATCGCCGCTCCGGCGTTGACCATGCCCGGGCTCATGAGGCCGGCGAAGTCGGCTTCGATCTGGAAGTCGATGTCGTCGGCGTGGGGCGAATTCATCCAGTGGCCCGAGTCGGGCGGCAGGAGGCCGTTGAGGACGTTGTAGCGCGCGGCCTGGTTGGCGTGCCAGAGCGGGTAGCCGGCGTGGGCGAAGGCCCGGGCGTGCTGCGCCGCCGGCGCGTCGATCCCCTCGCGGGCCATGACCTCGACGAAGGTCAGGTCCATGTAAACATCGTCGTAGAGGCCGGGGGAATTCTCGAACCTGCGGGCGACGAGCGAATCGTCCCAGGGGATGGTCTGGTAATCCAGGATCATCGCGCCGGGATAGCGGAATTCCGTCGGCCCGCCGAACGTGCAGCCGATGACCTGGCCGGCCCAGCCGCCCTTGATCTTGTCCAGGAGCTCGGTCCGGGTGAGCTCGGTCTTCGGCCCCGCCGCGGCCCCGCCGCCTTTCCCGGCGGAACGGCAGGAGGCGCCCAGGACGAACAGCGTCAAGGCCGCGAGAGCGAGGGACCGGCGTTTCATTTTCCGGCCAGCCCCATTTCCTGGATGATGTGCCGCGCGCCCGAGAACTTGTCGGTCACCCAGAGGATGTAGCGGACGTCGACGCTGATCGAGCGCTGCAGCTCGGGCAGGATGTAATAATCGCCGATGACGCTCTCATAGGTCATGTCGAAGATGATGCCGATCTGCTCGCCCTTGGCGTTGAGCGTCGGCGAGCCGGAATTGCCGCCCGTGACGTTGGTCGTATTCAAGAAGCAGGACGGGACGTCCTTGAGCCGGGCGTCGGCGTAGGGCCCGAAGTCCTTGGCTTTCCAGAGGTCCTTGATCTTGGCCGGGACCTTGAAGGGAAAGACGCCGGTGTCCTTTTCGACGACGCCCTTGACGGTCGTCTGGGGCAGGTAGAGGACGGCGTCGCGCGGCTGGTAGCCGAGGACCGGGCCGTAGGTGAAGCGGATAGTGCCGTTGGCGTCGGGCGGATAGGTCCCCTTCCTCATCTCCAGGATGGCCGCTTCATAGGTCATCTTGAGGTCGGCCCCTTCGCGACCCATGCCCTTGCTCTCCTCGCGGACGACCTTGAGCTCCTGTTCCATGCCGGCGGCGAGCTTGAGGAAGGGATCGTCGACGGCGAGGAGCGGGGCCGGCTTGAGAGCGAGGAGCTCGAGCCTTTTCGCCGGATCGCCCAGGGCCGTCTTGGCGTACATGCCGTCGATCCGCGCGGCGATCTCGGCATCGGAACCGGCGGCCAGGCCCTTCAGCGAGGCGGGCCAGGCGGATTCATCCGGATGGGAGGCCTTGAGCCGCTTGAGCGTCCATTTCAGGAGCTCGCGGTCGGTGGCGAAGACGTAGCCGCGCTCGGCCAGCTGGATGCCCTGCTTGAAGCGGGGCAGGTTCCGTTCCTGGAAGGCCTGTTCGCGGTCCTTGTCGGGTTTCTGTATCTCGCCCACGGCGCGGACGATGTTGTAGGCCTGGGACATGATGGTCGAGCCGCCGAGGACGCCGTTGAGGAGCTCGGTCCTCGCGCCGAAGGCTTTTTGCCGGGCCAGGAAGGCCTCGAGAGCGGCCGGGGCCGCGCCGTACATCCTGGCCCGGGCCGGGTCGGCGGCGATCCAGTCGACGATCTCCTTCTCCTGCGCGGCCTTTTTCGTGACGAGGTCGTACTTGACGAAGCCCTCGAGCTTGCCCTGCATGTTCTTCAGGCCGTTGTAGAGGCCCTTGACCTGCCCGGCGTAGCGGATCTCGACCTCTTTGTCGCTCTTGCCCGCGGCTTCATAGAAGCCGATGAGATCCTGGATGTCCTTGATCCTCTTGGCCATGTTCTCCTGGTCGGATTTGAGCTCGGGCAGGGCGTAGTTGCGATACGTCCGCCCGGGGTAGCCCATGACGAACGTGAAATCGCCTTCCTTGAAGCCGTCGAGCGAGACCTTCAGCCAGACCTTCGGCGCGTAGGGGACGTTCGACGGGCTGTAATCGGCGGCCGTGCCGTCGGGCGCGACATAGGCCCGGAGGAAGGAGAAGTCACAGGTGTGCCGCGGCCACATCCAGTTGTCGGTCTCCCCGCCGAAATTCCCCAGGTCCTGGGGCGGCGCGTAGACGAGCCGGACGTCGCGGATCTGCTTGAACGTGTAGAGGTAATAGGCATTGCCGCTGTACATCGAGGCCAGCGTGCAGCGCAGGTCCCGGCCGGCCTTCTCGCCGGCCGCGACGAGCTCCTTCGAGGCCTTGTCGAAGGCGTCGTAGCGCTGGCGCGGGGTCATCTTGGGTTTGAAGTATTTATTGACCTTGGCCGTCACGTCCTCGTAGCCGAGGAGAACGCCGGCCTGGTAGCCCTGGGCCGGGATCTCCTCGCCCCGCGTCCGGGCCAGGAAGCCGTCGGTGATGTAATCCTTCTCCTTGCTCGAGGCCCTCTGGATGGCGCCGTAGGCGACGTGGTGGTTGGTCAGGACGAGCCCCTCGGCGCTGACGAACTCGCCCGTCCCGCCGCCGAGATTGACGACGGCGCTCATGAGGCCCGTGCCGTCCATCCTATAGAGATCTCCGGGGTCCATCTGCAGCCCCATGGCCTTGAGGTTGAGGTCCTTCATCTGGTGGGGCATCCACATGCCCTCGTCGGCGGCGGCGCTGAAGACAAGAAGGAAAGCCAGGGCCGCGAGAGCGAGATATCTTGCGATCTTGTTCATGTTGCCTCCTATGGCGTTCGTTCTTATCAATAGAGCTCGTAAAGCTTGAATCTCCGGTTCAGGGCCTTGACGATCTCCATCGTCCAGAGCGGCAGGGTCGAGAAGACCATGATCATGCCCAGGTCGACGGCGCTCAAGGCTTGGGTCTTGAAGATCGGCTGGAGGAAGGGCACATAAATGACGGCCATCTGGAGCAGGAACGAGCCGACCACGGCGCCGACGAGCTGAGGGTTGGTGGAGAACTTCAGCTTGAAGATCGAATCCCGCATGCTCCGGCAGTTGAAGGCGTGGAAGAGCTGGCTGCAGGCCAGGGTGGCCAGGGCGGCGGTGCGGGCCCTGTCGATGCCTTCCTTCTCATAGAGGAGCACGAAGAGGAAGGCGGCCAGGGTGCAGGCCGCGACGAAGACCCCTTGGATCCCGATGAGCCAGCCCCGCGCCCCGGTGATGACGGGCTCGTCGGGCTTGCGCGGCGGCCGGTCCATGATGTTCGGGTCGACGGGATCGACGCCGAGGGCCAGGGCGGGCAGCCCGTCCGTGACCAGGTTGACCCAGAGGAGCTGGATCGGCAGGAGCGGCACGGGGAAGCCGATCAGAGCCGAGACGAACATGACCAGGATCTCGCCGAGGTTGCACGAGAGCAGGAAGTGGATGAACTTGCGGATATTGTCGTAGATGCCCCGGCCTTCCTCGACCGCGGCGACGATCGAGGCGAAGTTGTCGTCGGTGATGACCATGTCCGAGACTTCCTTGGTCACGTCCGTCCCGGTGATGCCCATGGCGACGCCGATGTCGGCTTCCTTGACCGCAGGCGCGTCATTGACGCCGTCGCCGGTCATGGCCACGACCGCGCCCCGCCGCTTCCAGGCCCGCACCGCCCTGAGCTTATGTTCGGGCGACACGCGGGCATAGACGGCCACGTCCTCCACCACCACTTCGAGGGCCTCCTCGGAGAGGCAGTCGACATCCTCCCCGGTCAGGGCCTTCGAGTTCTCGTCATAGAAGCCGAGCTCGCGGGCGATGGCCACCGCCGTGTTCTTGTGGTCGCCGGTGATCATGACCGTCCGGATGCCCGACGTCCGGCACTTGGCCATGGCCTCGCGGACCTCGGTCCGGGGCGGGTCGATCATGGCCACCAGGCCGGCGAAGGTCAGGTCGCGCTCGATGGCGTCGGTCGCGTAGGAGTGCGGCTCCTGGTCGAGGTTGCGGTAGGCCACGGCCAGGACACGCAGGGCCTGGCTCGCGTAATCGTCATTGGCCTTCATGATACGGTCGCAGTCGGCGTCGGTGAGCGGGCGCTCCGCGCCGTCCTCGAGGATGTAGGTGCAATCCTTGAGCAGGAGGTCCGGGGCGCCCTTGGTGAAGGCGGTCATGTCCTGGTCGGCCCTCCGGACGATGCTCATCTTCTTGCGCTCGGAGTCGAAAGGGAGCTCCTCGACCATCTCGTACGCGGCCTCCTCCTCGCCCTTCCAGACGCCGGCCTTGGCCGCCGCGCTGAGGATGGCGATCTCGGTCGGATCGCCGAAGACGGTTGTCTTCCCGTCTTGGACGTGGAGTTGGGCGTTGTTGCAAAGGACGCCCACGGTTAGGGCTTTGAGGAGGTCGGCGTGCTGGCAGGGGTCGACCGGGCCCGCCGCCGTCCGGAACTCGCCGGCGGGATCGTACCCGGTGCCCGTCACTTCAAAGGCGTCCCGCGACGTCCAGACGGCCCGGACGGTCATCTCGTTCTTGGTCAGGGTGCCGGTCTTGTCCGAGCAGATGACGGTGGCGCAGCCGAGCGTCTCGACCGAGGGGAGCTTGCGGATAAGGACATGGCGCCTGACCATGCGCTGGACGCCCAGCGCCAGGGCGATGGTCACGACGGCCGGCAGGCCCTCGGGGATGGCGGCGACGGCCAGGCTGACCGAGGTCAGGAACATGTCGAGGACCTTGCCGCCGCGGAGGATCTCGAGGCCGAAAACGACGGCGACGAGGAAGAAGCAGAGATAGACGAGCACCTTGCTGAACTGCTCGAGCTTTCTCTGGAGGGGAGTCGTCTCCTTCGTGATCCCCTGGATGAGGCCGGCGATGCGGCCGAGCTCGGTCTGCATTCCGGTCTCGACGACGAAGGCCCGGGCCTTGCCCGCGACGACGGACGTCCCCAAATAGAGGATATTGGCCCGCTCGGCGAGGGGGATGTCCTTCTCCTCAAGGGCGATGTCGGTCTTGTTGACCGGGGTCGACTCGCCCGTCAGGCTCGCTTCCTGGACGGCAAAGTTCGACGTGTGCCAGGTGACCCGGCTGTCGGCCGGGATGTGGTCCCCGGCTTCGATCTCGACGAGGTCGCCGGGGACGAGCTCCCGGGCGGGGATGAGCCTGGCGGAACCGTCACGGGTGACTTTGGCCGCCGGCGCCGAGAGACGCTTCAGCGCGGCCAGGCTCTTTTCGGCCCGGTACTCCTGGACGAGGCCGAGGACGGCGTTGAGTATGACGATGGCCAGGATGGCCACGGCGTCGACCCACTCTTTGAGGAAGCCGGAGACGAGCGCGGCGGCGATGAGGACGCCGATCATAAGGCTCTTGAACTGGTCGAAGAAGATGGCCAGGGGACCGCGGCCCTTCTTCTCCTGGAGCTCGTTCGGACCGACGGTTTGGAGCTTCTCAGCCGCGGCAGCGGAGGACAGGCCCCCCTTGGTGTCAGTCCCGAGTTTCTTGGCGACCTCGTCGGTCGCAAGATGCCACCACGTCGTTATCATGGATATCCTCCGGGGATCGTTAGCGGGGCTGAAAGCGCATTATACAACGGCCGGCCGGACCTGTACAACCGGTCGGGACCGGGCGGCGAGATAAGCGACGGCGGGGGCTATTTCTTTTTCTTGGCCGTCCACGGGAAGGACCCGAAATCGCCCGCCTGGACCTCGCCGGTCATCGTCTCGCCGTCGACCTTGCCCTTGTACGTGAGCACGATCTCGCCCATGGGCCCGCTGAGCGTCACCGTCCATTCGACGTCCTGGCCCTTGACCGTCCCTTCGCCGGCCATCTCCATGCCCTCGAAGCCGGTCGCGGTGAATTTGATCTTTTCGCCGTCCTGGACGAAGGTCGCGTCGGTCGTCATGTCCCCCTGGGGCGCCTGTGTCGTCATCTCCCAGACGCCTCCGATGGCGGCGGGTTTCGCCGGGACGTCCTGGGCCGAAAGCGTCCCCAGCACGAGAAGGGCCGCGAGCAGCAGATAACGAATGCGCATGCGTATCTCCTTTCCCTGATCCGATAGTCTCCTTTTTTACATCAGGTCCCGCGCTTCGTCAATATCGCGCGGGCCGGCCCCTTCCCTTCCCTTCCCTTCCGCGGCGGAACTGTGTATAATAGGCGGCTCACGTCGGGGAGTAGCGCAGCCTGGCTAGCGCACAGCGTTCGGGACGCTGGGGTCGTGGGTTCAAATCCCACCTCCCCGATCTTCTCTTTTTATTCTCGGCCCATGATCATCAAATCGCTTCGGGACGCGGCGGAGTTCAAAGCGGGGGACGGCTCGTCGCTCAGGGAGTTCCTCCACCCCGCTAAAGAGCCGCTGCAGATCGGCTACAGCCTGGCCCGCGCCGTGGTGGGGCCCGGCGATAAAACCCTCCCCCACCGTCTGAAGAGCGCCGAGGTGTATTACATTATCGAGGGAACGGGGCGGATGCATGTCGGGCCCGAACAGGCGGAGGTCGGCCCGGACCAGGCCGTGTACATCCCCCCGGGCGAGGTCCAGTTCATCGAGAACATCGGGGCGGGAGGGCTCATCTTTCTCTGCATCGTCGACCCGGCCTGGCGGGCCTCCGACGAGGACGTCCTGTAGGGCCTCCCGAAGACACCCATGAGCCCGGATCCCGTCAATCCGCCTGGCCTCGAACCCCGGCCCGACCTCGTCAGACGCCTGTTTGGCCTGAGAAAGCATTTTAGCTGGAAGCAGGCCTTCACATCCCTCCGCCATCCCAATTACCGGCTCTGGTTCTGGAGCCAGATCGTCTCCCTCTTCGGGGTGTGGATGGAATCGACGGCCCTCGGGTTCCTCGTCTTCGAGCTGACCAAATCGCCGGCCTATCTCGGGCTGGTCGGATTCATGACGGGCATCCCGACCTGGGTATTTATGCTCTACGCGGGCGTCATCGCCGACCGCATGCCCCGGCGGACCCTGCTCATGATCACCCAGACCATCATGATGATGCTGGCCTTCGCCGTCGCCGCCTTGACCTTCCTTCATTGGATCCAGGCCTGGCACATCCTGGTCATGGCCTTTCTTCTCGGGACGGCCAACGCGTTCGAGGCCCCGGCCCGCCAGTCCTTCGTGCTGGAGATGGTCGACCCCGAGGACATGACCAACGCCATCGCGCTCAACTCGGCGATGTTCAACGCGGCCATGGCCGTCGGGCCAATGGCCGGAGGCCTGACCTACGCCTTCTTCGGTCCGGCCTGGTGCTTCGCCATCAACGGCCTGTCCTTCATCGCCGTGATCATCGCGCTGAAGCGGATGAAGCTCGCGCCGTTCGTGCCCAATCCCCGGCGGACGTCGGCCCTGGCCGACCTCAAAGAAGGCCTGCATTACGTCGCGGCCCATCCGCTGATCCGGACGATCATCGGACTCATCGGGGTCGTCAGCATTTTCGGCATCTCGTTCATCACTCTCTTCCCGGCCTGGGCCGTCAACGTCCTGCACGGGGACGCCAGGACGAACGGCTACCTCCAGTCGGCCCGCGGCCTGGGGGCGCTCACCGCGGCCCTTCTCATCGCCTCGCTCGGCCGCTTCCGCTTCCGGGGCAAGCTCCTGACCTTGGGGACGTTCGGCCTTCCCGTTACGGCCGCCCTCTTCGCCCTGGCCAGGTGGACGCCGCTCTCGCTTCTCTTCATCTTCGGCTCCGGACTGTCCCTCATCCTCATGTTCAATCTGTGCAACGCGCTGGTCCAGACGCACTCCCCCGACGCGCTTCGCGGCCGGGTCATGAGCGTGTACACGCTGACCTTCTTCGGGCTCATGCCTCTCGGGGCACTCGGCATGGGCCTGGCGGCCGAGCGCCTCGGCCAGCCGACGGCCATCCTCGCGGCCGCGGGGGTGATGCTCGGCGCCTCTACGGCTCTGGCCGTCCTCATGCCGCATTTGCGCCGGCAGACGTGATGACCTGACCGGGCCGGAAGGGGCCCGTCCAGGTTTCAGGCGATCTCGACGAGACGGTACTTCCGGGAACCCAATCCGATCTTCTCGCCGTGGGCGAGCTGGCCGGACCAGTCGAGATCGTAGCCGGCCCGCAGCGGGTCGCGGCCCCCGCCCCCCGCGACGAGCAGATCGGCCGTGGCCTGGTCGATGGCCACGGGGTCGAGCGAAGCCAGGATACCGATATCGGGGGTGATGGGCTTCTGGTTCCTGGCCATGCAGTCGCAGTCCTTGGTGACATGGATGAGGAAGCTGACGAAGACGGCCTTGTCCTTGAAATGCGTGATGACACGGAAGGCGTACTCGGCCATCTTCTCCTGGAGACGCAGGGAATCCTCGTCCCACTTCATCTTGATGGCGCCGTGCTTGCAGACGACGAGGCACTCGCCGCAGCCGATGCAGCGGGCCGGGTCGATGACGACGTGGCCCTCGGCCTGGACGATGGCGGCCTCGGGGCAGAAGGTCATGCAGAGGCTGCAGTTGCGGCACTGCTTGGCGTTGACCCTGGGATGGGTGACGGAGTGCTGGTCGAGCTTGCCGGCCCGCGAGGCGCAGCCCATGCCCGTGTTCTTGATGGCCGCGCCGAGGCCGGTTTGGACGTGCCCGGTGACGTGGGTCAGGCAGACGAAGGCGTCGGCGTCGAGGATAGCGCTGGCGATCTTCGACGACGAGGTCCGCGATTGGGCGCTGCGCGGCTCCTGCTTGTCCCGGCCGATGAGGCCGTCGGCGATGATGATGGGGACGCCGGTCGCTTCGGGGGTGAATCCGTGGGACCAGGCCAGACGGAGGTGGTCGATCGAATTCGAGCGGTTGCCGACATAGAGCGTATTGGAATCGGTCAGGAAGGCGTGCTTGGTCCGCGTCCGGACCTCCCAGATGAGCCCGGTGAGCCACGCGGGCTTGATGAAGCCCGTGTTGCCGGCCTCGCCGAAGTGGATCTTGAGGGCGGCGAAATCGCCGTCGGCGACCCTGTCGTTGAAACCCGTGGCCAGGTAAGCCTTCTTGGCCTTGCCGGCGAGGGCGTCGGCGGGCTCGCGGCCGTCGGCGGGGACAAAAAGGACTTTGCTCTTCATGCGCGCCGGTCCTTCCGTCAGGCCGTGAGGATGTCGTCGACGGCCGCGCGTCCCGTGCCCGGCGCGACGGTCCGGCCCAATCCGGAGAGGGTGTTCTCGACGGCCTCGATCGCGAACCGGACCTGGGGCGAGGTCAGGTTGCCCATGTGTCCCATGCGGAAGACCCGGCCGGCCGTGGGGCCAAGGCCGCCGGCGACGACGACGCCGTTCGCGTTGAGGCCGGCCCGGAAAGCCTTGTCCTCGACCCCGTCCGGGTAGCGCACGACGGAGAGCGTCGAAGACTCGAACCGCGGGTCGGTGAAGAAGGAGAAGCCCAGGGCGCCCAGGCCGGCCCGGATGGCGTCGGCGAAGAGGTCGTGGCGCTCGAACCGCTCTTCGATCCCCTCCTCGATGATGATGCGCGTCGCCTCGGCGAAGGCCCGGATCTCGTTGACGCAGGGCGTCGAGAAGTATTTCGAGGGATCGTGCATGATCGGCAGCCAGCGGAGGACGTCGGAGTAGTAGGCCGGGACGGCGGCGAGTCCGCGCCGCTTCTCCATGGCCCGTCCGGAGAGAACGAGGATGGCCAGTCCCGGCGGCGTGCCCAGGCATTTCTGGGCGGCGGTCAGGACGACGTCGAGGCCCCAGGCGTCCATGCGCTCGGCGATGCCGCCCGTGGCGCAGACGCCGTCGACGATGAAGATCGAACCCGTCTTCTCCAGAACCTGGCTGTACTCCTCGACCGGGGCGCAGGCGCCGGTCGCGGTGTCGACGTGGGTGCACACGACGACGTTGTAGTTGGCGGTCTTCAGCCGCCGGTCGAGCTCGCGCGGCGTGACCGCCCGGCCCCACTCGCACTCGAGGACGTCGTGGCCGATGCCGAAGGCCTGGCAGATCTGGGCCATGCGGTCGCCGAAATAACCTTGGGACAGGACGAGAACCCGGTCATTCGGACCGGCCGTGTTGAGGAGGGCCATCTCCATCGACAGCGTTCCGGCGCCGGCGACGATGAAAGGCTCCCCTTCCGCGGAGAAGACGATCCTCTTCAGGTTCTCGCAGGATTCCTTGAGGTCGCGACCCATGTCCGGCCCGACGTGGGAGACGGTCGGCAGGGCCAGGGCGTCGAGGATGCGCGGCACGACGGGGCTCGGGCCGGGAATTAAGAGCAGCTTCTCTTGCGGCATCAGGAGTCCTCCAGAAGGAATCCCGTCCATTGTGACCAAACACGCGCCAGAAATCAAGATTAGCCCGGGTTGTTGCTGGCTATCGGCTGCGGAGGGGCTTCGGGCATCGTCTCCGTTCGCTGCGGTGATCCTATACGCCTTCCCGGTCCGGAGCTGATGGGAGGAGTCCGCATCTCCGTCCCGTGAAGTCTAGATCACCGCTTTATGCTCACTCCGACGATACCCCTCAACCCCTTCTTCCGCAGCCTCGCCCGGTTGTCTGCGCAATAAACACATGGGGACATGTATTCTTTGTACGTGTCCCCGGGTTATGGGGCCTCGGTTCACTCAGAGCCTGCAAACGGCGAAGCGGGCCTCTCCCGTACAGGATCACTCAATGATCCGATAATTGACGCCGGCGAAGACGACGATCAGGCTGCGGCCGGCCGAGAGATACTTGGCGAGCGCCGGCTTCTCGGAGATGAGACGGTAGAACTCGTCGGAGTTGAATTTGATCTCGGTCGTCGGAGCGCCGTCCCGGTATTCGCTGTCCGTCCAAACGCCGTCCTTTAGATAGAACGTCTTGTCGTCCTTATAGAGGATGCGCTCGGAGACGACCTGGGCGGCCCGGTCCTCGAGCTTGAAGGCCTGGGTAACCTTGGCCGCCTTGACCGCGCCGACACCCATCACCTTGCCGGAAGCGATAGCCTCCTGGGCCGCCGGCGCCGCGGCGTCGAGGGCCAGCGTTTCTCTCTCCGTGACCAGGAACGACGTGAAGGGCGTGACGATGCCGTACTTGAGGCCGAGGCGACGGATCTCGGCCTCGAGCTCCTTGTTCCTGCCTTGGAGGCGGATCTCCTCGAGGAGGTAGCCGATGCGGCGCGTCGCCCACAGGCGGGGCAGGAAGCCGAACCGGTCGCTCCCGGTCAGAGAGCGGCTTTCGAGAATGAAGCGCTTCCCTTCCCGGCCCGATTTGCCGGTCATGACGACGCTCACGGGGCCGTCGCCCCTATACCTGCCGACGAGGACAAGCTGGGAGCCTTTGAAGAGGTCGGGCAGGGCGCGCGGGTAGACCTGGCTCGTCTCGATGCCCTTGAACTCGACGGTGAGATCGGACAGGAGCGGCGAGGATATCTTCTCGTAAAAGCCCGACAAGGCCACTTCGAGGTCCTCCATCTCCCCGATGTAGACCGATGCACCGCGATGGTCCGAGGAGAGCCGGTCGAGGAGCTCGGTGTTGACGTCGTCGCCGACGCCAAAGACGAAGATGCGGGAGCGCAGCTCGTTCCCCTTCTGGATGTTCCTCAGGATGTCCGCCGTCTCCGTCGTGCCGACGGTCGGCAAGCCGTCCGTCAGGAAGAGGACGTAGCCCGGCCGCTCGCCGTCCCTCATGCGGGACAAGGCGGCGAGGAGGGCGTCATTGATGTTCGTGCCGCCGGAATCCTCGATGCCGTCGACGAACTTGAGGGCCCGGGCGAGGTTGTCCCCCGACGCCGGAACGAGGCTGTCCGAGAAGGGCGTGACGCCGTCGTCGAAATCGATGAGGGTGAACGCGTCACGCTTGTCGAGATGGTTGAGGATGAAGCGGGCGGCCCCCTTGGCCTGGGTGATCTTGGCCCCGCTCATGCTGCCCGAGCTGTCGAGGACGAGGACGACGTTCTTGGCGACGACCTTCTCACCCGGCGCGGCGAAGCGCGGCGAGGCCAGGAGCATGAAATAGCCCTCCTCAGGGCCCTCCCAGTTCATGAAGGACAAGCCGATGTCGTCCTTGGAGAGCGAATAGTAAAGGAGGAAGTCCTTATCCGGCCGGACGTCCTTCTCTTCGTAGCCGGCCCGGGCCAGTCCCTCGCCTTCCTTCCTCACCGAGACCCTGTGGCTCGGCGAATAGACGTTGACGATGGGGACCTGGCTTTCGATGCGGACCGAGATGCTGACGTCCGTCAAGGGGTCGCGGGAGAACTTCTCCGTGTTCAGGGGATAGAGATATTTGACCAGGCCGTTCTCGGCCTTGAGGACCTCGCTGTAGGAGATCTGGACGCGCTTCTCGCCGCGGGCCGGGATGGGATAGACCCGCGCCCGGAAGAGGTTGCGGCCCATGTACTCGAGCAGGCCCGGGTCGCGCATGCGCCGGACGATGTCTTCGTAGATCCGCCGGGCCTCCCGGCTGTCGAGGATCTCGCCTTTGACCCGCTCGTTGCCGATGTACATTGCGAAATCGGAGACGGACGCGCCCTCGGGGACGGGGAAGATGTAGGTCCCCTCGATGTCACTCCCGAAGTGGTTGATGAAGACCTGGTCGACCGAGGTCTTGGCCACCTGGCCGACGATCTCCACTTTGACATGATGGTACTTGACGCTGAGGGACGGCACCGGCCCGCCCGGCCGGCGGTCGGGAATGATGAATCCGTCGGCTCGAAGGGCCGGGGCCGCGGCCGTCAAGGCCGCAAGCGCGGCGAGAACGGCGAGACTCCTGATAAGGCATCCTTGGCTCATGGGTTCCTCCTCGAGGGTCTGGCTTAGCTTCCTCTACCCTTAATACAACCGGCCTGGCGGAATTGTTCCATTGGGGAAGGGCCGGAGCCGCCGCGGCCCCGGTTTTCCCCTGGGGAAACGTCTTCTCAGAGGAGGGGTTCGAGCCGCTCCAGCAGGTCGTCGACGTCGGGGCAGACCTCGACGGGGAAGCCGGCGAACCGGTCCGGTTCGCCGGACAGGAGGAAGATGGAGCCGATGCCGGCGTCGAGCGCGGCCAGGACGTCGAAGTGGGTATCCCCAATGACGCCGCACGAGCCGGGTTCGAGATCCATCCTCCTCAGGGCTTCGAGGAACGGCGCGCCCGACGGTTTCCACAGGCCGCTCTCTCGGGTGATGACGCAGTCGAAGGCCAGCCCGAACTTGCCGAGCAGGAATTCCGTGTTCTTGCGGGAGTTGTTGGTCACGAGCGCGGCGGCGGCGCCACGGGAATGGAGCAGCTCGAGGAGCTCCGCGACGCCCTCGCGCAGAAGGGAGGCCGCCGTCTGCTCGGCCTCGTGCCGCTCCAGGATGGACCACTTGGCCGATCGCTCCGGCTCCTCGAGCGAAGCGAGATAACCCAGGATGGAGGCCGCGCCCGTTCCGAGCTCTTCCCGGATCCGGCCCCAATCGTAGCAATTCTCGACGACCGTGCCGTCGAGGTCGAAGATGACGCCCTTGATCCTCATGCCCGGGTCACTTCTCCTTCACCCGGCCGACCTCGAACAGGGGCTCGCCCTCGTTGCAGGGCGGGGTGCCGATGACGTAGAGGAGGATGCCGGTGAAGGGCGCCCGGACGTCCTCCTTCCACGCGCCGAGGTAGTCGGTGACCGTCCCGACGATCTGGCCGGCCTTGACGTAGTACCCCATTTCGACGCGGGGCGCGAAGAGCCCGTTCCATTTCGAAGTGACGACCTCGTACTTGTCGATCCAGACAGGATCGGCGGCGGGCTCCGGGGCGCCGTCGATCATGCCGAGATGGCGCATGACGCTGAGGACGCCCCGGACGTTGCGGGCCACCGACTCCTCGTCGGAGCGGCCGAGGTAGCCGGCCTCGGTCGTGACGGCCGGTTTGCCGCGGAGGATGGCCGTATTGCCGAGATACTTGGAGTTCTTGAGATCGTTGCCCCGGGTGTCGTCGATGATGATGTGCGGCAGGCCGAAGGCGAGGGCCAATTCGCGGGTCTTCGCGTCGAAGGCCTCGTCGCCGCTGATCATCCAGTACGTATAGGGGATGAGCGCTTCGTTGCCGTCGCCGCAATGCATGTCGACAAGGATATCGGCCTTCCCGACGACCTCGTCGTTGAGCACGGCGGCGATCCTCTGGCTCATCGTGCCCCGGCGGTCGCCCGGGAAGACGCGGTTGAGGTTCTTTCCGTCGTCGGGACCGTAATAGATCGTCCGCTTCTTGAAGCTCGGCAGGTTGGCGATGTGGACCATCAGGACCGTGCCGCTGAGGGCCGCGGGATCGATCATCGTCCTCAGCCGGTAGAGCGCGAGGATGGGCGGGTACTCATAGGCATGGACCCCCGCGACGAGGGCCAGCACTTTACCCGGCTTCGCGCCGTTGATGACCGTGTAAGGGATCTCGGTCGCTCCGCCGTCCCGCCCCGTAGGAACGGCAAGAAAGCCGGACGCGGCCATCCCGGCCTTGACCCGGGTCTTGCCGATGACGAAATCGTCGCCGGCTCCCGCCGCAATGCCGAGGCAGACAACCGAGAGCAAGCCGATCAGGACCGCCAGGTTCTTCCGTCTTGACATGCCAGACCTCCTGCGCCGGAGTATCGCCGCTATTCTAACGGAACCGCCCCGGGTTTTCTACAACGGGCAGATCCAGGGGATCACTCAAGGAAGCCGACGAAGAAGGGGCTGAGGGGCATCATCGGAGTGAGCATAAAGCGGTAATTTAGTCTTCACGGGACGAAGACGCGGAATCTTTAACTCGGCTTCGGACCGGGAAGGCGTCTTAAATTACCGCAGCGAACGGAGATGATGCCCCGAAGCCCCTCGTCGGCAGAATGTCCCTGGGAATTGAGGAAATCGGAAATTGGTATTGTGTCCCCGATTTAGGGGCGTTGACGGGAGATTGCGGGATTTGATATACTCCGGTCAAGGAAAATAGACCCTCAGGGAGGTCCGACTATGGGCAAGTTCATCGCTGTGATCGGCGGCCTCGTGGCCATGGCCGGCGGCCTGGCGCTGGTGATCCTCTCGGCTACGTTCCGGTCAGCCTTCTTCAATGTCGTCCTGGGATTCATCCCCCCGATCCTGTTCTTCGGCGGGTTCATCGGCCTCATCGCCGGCATCAGCAGCATCAAGGATGCCAAGAGGACCAAGAAGCTCGAGCAGGAAACCGAGCCCAAGAAGGCGGCATAGGCCCTCGGGTCCGGCCCGGTCCCCGGCCCGCCTCCCGCAGGCGCACGAAGGCCTCTTCCTTGCCTGCCCGAAAAGGGCTGTGCTAAGATGGAGACGCCAACGTGGTCATTTTTCATCTGTTCTCTCTGACGCTTCTTCTGTCGTTCCCCCCTCCCATTGCCGCGCGCGTCGAAACGGCCTTCCTCCAGAACTCGCCGGCCGTTCTCCGCGAGGTCCTGACGACCGAGGGCACGATCCCCGTCTCGCTCCCGGATCCCCTGTTGGTCGCCGACCAGCTTTCCCCCGACCAGGCCTACCTCGTCTTCGGCCGGATCTTCTCGATCTTCAAGACGACCGAGTTCACGACGGACCCTCGGATGTCCTCGCTGCCCGGCGCGTCGGGCGGCGTCCTGAAGGCCCGCTGGTCGTTCCGTAACGAGCGGACGGGGGACCAATACCCGCTCCGCGTATATTTCTTCGTCGTCCCGACCCGCCTGCAGCGCTCTTCCCGAGGCGGGGCCCCGGCCTTGGCCTTCAGGATCGTCGAGATCCGGGCGGAGAGGCTCTGATGTCCCGGCGCCGATTCTGGAGCCGCGGCACGCTCCTCTATGCGAGCGGGGCGGCGCTCGTCCTGGCCCTGCTCGTGGCCGCCCTCACCTTTACGCTTCCGGGATTCCTGTCGCGCGACTACGACGCGAAAAGCCTGGCCTCTCTGCGCGGCGAGGCCGCCCGGACGCGGCAGGCGTTCGCGGGCCTGCTGGCCTCGCTCGAGGCCCGCAAAGCCCGTTTCGCCGGCGCCGCCCTGCCCGCCGAGGCCTCGGATTTCTTCCCGCTGTTCCGCGGTGCCGGACTCGATCCCGAGAACGAGGGGCTCGCCCTCAGCAACGGCGACGGCTTCGTCGAGGCCTGGTACGGGAACGTCCTGAGCCCCGCCGACCAGTTCGATCGGGAAGAGGTCGAGAAGCGGAAGCATGAGGGCGGCTCCTTTCTCGTCAGGAGAAAGGCTTCGGTCTACCTCGCCGCGTTCCAGCCCCTCGGAGAAAGCGGGCGCATGCTGGTGCATTTCTCCCGGCTGGCGTTCCTTCCCCAGGTCCAGTCCTCGTTCATCCGTGAGTTCCACGCCTTGCGCCCGGCCCTCCGGTCCGAATTCGACATTGACTACTGGGATTTCCGGGCCGATGTCGAGGGCTTCGAGAAGTTCTTCGCCCGCCACGAGGACGAGTTCATCGGCCAGCCCCGCCAGAAGAACGAGATCCAGACGCTCTTCTTTCCCCTCCGGAACGAGGCCGGGCGCATCATGGCGACCGTCACCCTGGCTTCGCCGTCGTTGACCTCGCGGCTCACGGCGGCACGGGAGGGCTTGAGCCTCATCCTGATCCTCGCCCTCATTATCGCCGGCTCCGCCGCCCTCGCCTACTTCTGGTCCTCGCCCGGGTTCCTCGGCGGCCGCGACGCCCTCTCCGGGATCGCGGGCGCCGCCCTGCTCATCGGGCTGCGGCTCCTCGCTCTGCCGCTGGGCCATCTCGAACGGGTCCAATCGCTCCGCCTGTTCCGGCCGGACGTGGCCGGCTTCGCCTCCTGGAAAGGCCTGACCCAGTCCCCGGCCGACATCTTCCTGACGGCCCTGACGGCCCTGGGGCTCGCGTTGGGCCTGGCCGTCCTGTTCGCCAGGCCGCGAAGGGAATACCCCACCCGCCCCTCCGTCCTGAGGGCGATCATCGCTCACATCGCCGCCGCGGCCTTTTCCGCCGGCGCCATCGTCGCCGCTTATGAAGCCGTCCGTCGGGTCGTCGAAAACTCCAACCTTGCGCTTCTCCGTTGGGACTTCGACCTTTCGAGGCTGGCCCTGCAGCTCGGCCTGTTCGTTTTTCTGGTCGCCGTGCTCGTCGTGCTCGCCGTCGTTTTCCGCGTGTCCTTCCGGCGCCCCGGGCCCAATATCCCGGCCGGACTGATCGTCGGCCTCGCGGCCGTCGCGGGGACCTGGGCCGCCGTCGTGGGACCTGCGGCCTTTCTCGCGGCCGTCGGCGCGGCCCTCCTGGCCTGGCTATTCGCCGTCACCGTCCTCCCCGCCCTTTCGCGGCGGCGCGAGCTCTGGGTCGCCGGCCTCATTCTGTCCGCCCTGTGGCTGGCCCGCTCCGTCGATGGCTTGAGCGTCGCCCGGACCCACCGCCTCATCGAGACGACCGTCAGCCATACCATCCTGTCCCAGGAGACCTGGGGGAACTTCCTCATCGAGGAATCCCTGCCCGGTCTCGACCGGAGCGAGCGGCAGATCGTCGCCTTCTTCAAGGACCCCCAAGATGAGGATTTCGCCCAAGCGCTCTGGCAGAAGACCCCCGTCGCGAAAGCCAACTGGTATTCGAGCCTGGAGGTCCGGGACGCCGAAGGCAACTCGCTGAGCCGGTTCTCGCTCAATGTCCCCAAGGTCCTGGGCGGCACGCCCGATCTCGCGCCCTCCGAGGAGTGGGCCGTTGTCCGCTACCCCCTTTCATTCATCGGCAAGGAAAAGGACTTCCTCGTGGGCTACAGGGATTACGCCGAGGACGGCGTGAGCCTGGGCCGCATCGTTCTCTACGTCTCGCTCGACCCGGAGATGCTGCCGTTCCTCTATTCGGCCAACCCCTACTTCGAGGTCCTGCGGACCGACTCCCTGCCGTCGCTCGGTCAGATCGATTTCGGCTGCGAGATCTTCGACCTCGACGGCCGTTCGCTCTTCAACCCGCGCAAGCTGACCTCCGGGCTCTCCGCGGACGAGATCCGACGCCTGAACGCGTCCTCCGAACCCTTCTGGTCGGTTTTCCGGGAGCGAGGGACGGTCTATGACGCCTACCTCTTCGAATGGGGCGAGCGCGGCTACAGCCTTTTCACGCCGCGAAAGAACCTCCGGACCCAGGCCGTCGACTTCCTGCGGTTCTTCTTCCTCGGCCTGGCCGCGGTCCTCCTCATCATCATCGCCGTCACTCTCGCCTCGGGCAAAGCGTCCCTCCGCAAGCCCCTTTGGTCGTTCTCGAACCGCGTCTATGCGTCCTTCCTGGCCGTGGCCCTCGTGCCCATGCTCCTCTTCACCGTCTTCACGCGGAACCTCTTCGACAGCCTCTTCACGGAGCGTTTCGTCGAGGACTCCGCCATCCACGCGAGCTACGCCCAGGGCCTGATGGAGGCCTTCCTCATCATTCAGGGCGTCGAGCTGTCGCCCTATCTGGCCCCGACGGAGGACCTGGCCCTCTGGATCAGCTCGACCCTGTCGAACGACGTCATCCTCTACGCGGACGGCGTGCTCGTCGCCTCGAGCCGGCGCGAGTTCTTCGACAGCGGCCTCTTGCCGGAGATCCTCGACGGGGAGGCCTACCAGGCTCTCGTCTACGAACGCCGGCCGTTCTTCATCCAGCGGACGCGACTGGGCGGCTACTCGTTCCAGACGCTGACCGTCCCCTACGCGTCCAAGGGCACCGAGCTCTTCATCTCGCTGCCCTTCCCCTTCGAGAAAGAGCAGCTGAACAAGGCCACCCAGGAGATCGTCGAGTTCCTCGTCGTCCTCTCGGCTTTCTTCCTCGTCCTCGTCGTCCTCTTCTCCCGCGGCATCAAGAGCCTGTTCATCGTCCCCGTACGCAAGCTCCTCGCGGGGACGCGGGAGGTCGGGCTGGGCAATCTCGAGGTCAGCATCGAGCACAAGTCCCGCGACGAGATGATGACCCTCATCGACGGCTTCAACACGATGATCCGGAACCTCAAGGCCCACGAGCAGGAGCTGGCCGAGATGAGCAAGAAGGTGGCCTGGACCGAGATGGCCCGCAAGGTCGCCCACGAGATCAAGAACCCGCTGACGCCCATCCAGCTATCGGCCGAGCACGTCCTCAAGGTCTACGAGGACAAGCGCGGCGACCTCGACAAGACCCTCAAGGAATCGATGTCCTACATCATCAGCGAGGTCGAGAACCTGCGTCGCATCGCCCAGGAGTTCATGGAGATCGCCCGGGACACGACGGTCAGCAAGGAGCCGGTCGATCTGCGGAGCCTCCTCGAGGAGGTCCTCCGGCCCTACCGCCGCCTGCTGTCCGAGCGCATCCGCTTCACCATCGTGGCCGAGGGGACGGATTTTCGGGCCCGCGGCGACGAGACCAAGCTCAAGACGGCCTTCCGCAACGTCATCGCCAACGCCATCGAGGCCATCGGCCAGCAGGGCGAAGTGGCGGTGGCGATCGGCCGCCGGGGGCCGGTGTACGCGATCGCCGTGCGGGACTCCGGCCCGGGCATGAGCAAGGAAACGGCCGAGCGGATCTTCGATCTCTATTTTTCGACCAAGGACGCCGGCACCGGGCTCGGCCTGCCGATCACGAAGAAGATCGTCGAGGAGCACGGAGGCGCGATCCGCGTCGCGAGCGAGCCGGGGCGCGGCACGACGGTCACGATCGAGCTCCCGGCCGGCGAATGACGGATGGCATTTTGGCCCGGTTTCTGGCAAAATAGCGGCAGCGCAAAAGCTCGAAAGGATGCCCGCGATGGCCAAGACACTCGTCACCTACTTCAGCCAGACGGGGAACACGGAGCTCGTGGCCGAGGCGATCTTCGGCGCCCTGCAGGGTGACAAGACGCTCAAGCCGATGGCCGAAGCCGGCGACCTCGCGCCTTACACGCTTATCTTCGTGGGCTTTCCCGTCCAGACCCACAGCGTCCCCTATCCGGTCGAGGTCTTCCTCAAGTCGATCCCCGAAGGGAAGAAGATCGCCCTCTTCTCGACCCACGGCTCGGTCACCGGCAGCCGGCTCTCGCGGGAGGCCCTGGAGTACGCTTCGGTCCTCGTGACCAAGTCCAAGCTCGTCGGGACGTTCTCCTGCCGGGGGAAGGTGTCGATGAAGGCCCTCGAGATCCTGATGCAGTCGCCCGAACACGAGGCCTGGGCCGACATGGCCGCCACGGCGGCGACCCATCCCGACGCGAGCGACCTCGAAGCCGCCCGCGCCTTCGCCCGCTGGATCATGACCCTGGGGGCCCAAGGCCACTACCGCGGCCTCTAGCCTGAACTATTCATAAAAACGCCGGTTTTCTCCGTAAGACACGAAGACTCAAGACGGGCGTTTTTATGAATAATTCAGGCTAACGCTCCGCCGCCCGCGTCCTCGTGAACCCCGACACCCCGACGAACCCGAGCGGCTCTTCCCGCTCGATCTCATCGAACAGCAGGTTCAGTCCCAGCGTGTCGCTCGAGATATGGCCGGCCAGGACGATGTTGAGGTGGGCCTTCTTGGCGTTCTCGAGGGCCTCCTCACTGATGTGCATGCTGACGATCGTGCTCACGCCCGAGGCGGCGTACGATTCGTAGATCGTCTTGGCGCCTTCCGTGCCGCCGGTCATCTCGACGGAGATCTTGCCGCAGTGGCCCTTGTCGGAGCCGCTGACGATCTTGGGCCCGGCCATGCGGCGGACGGCCGCCCGGTACTCGGGGATGCCTCTCAACAGGTCGATGAGGTCCTTCAGGCGCGCCGGTTTCTCCTTATCGAAGAGCTTCTCGAGGCAGGTGTTGACGCAGTTGTCGGCCGGGGTGTGCACGCACATCATCGGCAGGCCGAGCAGGCGAGCCGCGTCCACGGCCCGGTTGTGGTTCGCGGGAAGGACGCGCCGCTCCACCTCACAGATCCTCTTGTCCATGAGCTGTTCGGCGACGGAGATATTGACGCCGGAAGCGGCCAGCATGTCCGCCTGGACGCGCATGACGTCGGGGAGCTGGGCCAGGGCGACGCCCTGGGGATGGTGGGCGACGACGGCGTCGATCCCGGCGGCGCGGTCCCGGTTGAGGGTGTGGGCCAGGAGCACCTCGGCCACGTCCATGTCGATCCCGACAATGAGCGTCTTCACCTCGGCGGCCGGATCGCCCGCGAGCAGGCGCGTGTCGGCATAGGGATTGAAAAGGCGGTCCGCCTCCCAGGCGTCGCGCTCGCCGGCCTCGAGCTTCTCGGAGCGCGTCCGCTCGTCGTCGAGGATCCGCCGGACGGCCTCGATCCCTCGCGGATCGTTGGCCATGCCGATCGAGACGGCCTTTCTGTAGAGCGTATCGAGCTTCATCAGCTTGTCCTTTCTTGGTCAGATGGAGGATCGTCCGCTGGAAGGTTCGCTTCGACCCAGGATTCGCCGAGAAGGGACAGGGCCACGGTCCGGACGTCCGCGGCGAGCGTCCGGGCCTTGGCCTCGGTCAGGGCCGATTCGCGGCCGGCCTGATCCCTCTCCCCTTTCTCCAGGAGGCGGCACAGCCGGCAGGCCGCGAAGTGAACAAGCCCGGCCCCGGAGACGAGGCCAGCCAGGCTCTCCTGGATCTCCCGGCAGCCCATGAGGCTGCTCGAAAAAGAGCCCCGCTCCCGGGCGGCCCGCGCCCCGGCCTCGACGACGTGGGCGGCGATCCCGGCCAGCCGGGCCAGGCGGCACGCGCGGGATTCGAGCGGGTCGGGCGGCGGGTCGGCGGAAACGGCGGGCCAGGCGAGGAGGTCGCGTCCCAGCCGCGGGTCGTGACGGGCGGCCTCTTCGAAGATCGAGACCCGCCCGCTCAGGCCGAGTCCGGAGGGGATGGCCGGCGCCGTGGACGGCTGACGCGGCCCGCCGTCGCGGAAATATTCGCGGGCTTTCCCGCGAAAGCTCGTCTCTTCGGCCGTCCAGAAGGCGTCCAATATTCCTGAAGGTATCAAAACGGGTGAGATTTGACAATCTCCCATCCGCCGTCAATAATGGACGCTCCTCGCGATAGGTTCGAGATCGGATATTGGAGAAACGGAAATGCCCACGCGCGTAGTGATCGCCGGCACGGGAAAGTGCCTGCCCGGCCAGGATGTCCCCGGCCGGATCGTGACCAACGACGAGGTCGTCGACCTCCTCATCGCCCACAAGGCCATCAAGCCCGGCACGGACAGGCCGTGGCTCGCCGGGGAGCTCACGTCCCAAAAGATCATCGACCTCGTCGGGATCCGGGAGCGACGGTGGGCGGCGGACGACATCAACACATCCGACCTGGCCCTCGTCGCCGCCGAAAAGGCCCTGGCCGATGCCGGCATCGCCTGGGAGGACATCGGGTTTCTGGCCGTCGGCAGCTCGACGCCCGAAGCCAATTTCCCGTCGACCGCCTGCTTCGTCCTCAATAAAGCCATCCGCAAGAAGGTCGAGGCCGGCACGTGGGATGAGAAGGACGCCAAGGCGGCCCTGCGCATTCCGGCTTTCGACGTCCTGGCCGCCTGCACGAGCGCCCTCTACGCGATCGACCTTGTCCGTAAGCACCTCCTTTCGGGTCTATCCGGATCCCCGTATGGGCTGGCCATCGGGGCCGAGGTGTTCAGCCGGATGCTCGACTGGTCCGACACCAATTCGGACCTGTGGGGGGACGCCGCCGGCGCCGTGGTCCTGAAGCGGACCGACGGGCCGTCCGGCATCGTCGTTTCTGAGATGGGCACCGACCCCTCGAAAGCGGAGACGACCTACAGCGCCGGCAAGGACACCCGCTATCACGAGGCCCCGGTCACGACGAACGCCTTGATGAAGGGGCATGAAGTCCAGAAGTTCGTCCTCAAGATCATCCCCGAGATGATCGTGAGGACCATCGAGCAGGCCAACCGGGTCGCCGACAGGACTCGGGATTACCGGCTCGAGGACATCGACCTGTTCGTTTGCCACCAGGCCAACTCGCGGATCTTCGAGCACCCGTCAAAAAAGCTCGGCATCCCGCTCGAAAAATTCTACGTCAACGTCGACCGCCGGGGGAACAGCTCCTCCGCGTCGGTCCTTCTCGCCCTCCGCGAGGCCGTCGAGGAAGGCCGGGTCAAGCCGGGCGATCTCGTCATGTTGCTGAGCTTCGGCGGCGGTCTGACCTGGGGCTCGATACTGGTCGAGTGGTAGCCGGGTTGTTACGCCTCATCCTGTTCGCCTTCATCGCCTACGTCGCGTTCTTGTTCGTCCGCATCTTTCGCGGGGTGAAAAAGATCCGCGCGGGCGCAGAGGCCCAGCCGCCCCGTCCGGTCCAGGGCGAGATGGTCAAGGACGAGATCTGCGGCACCTATATCCCCCGCGAGGAGGCCTTGACGGAATTCCGCGACGGGGTCGAGCACTATTTCTGCTCCGAGGACTGCCGCCGCAAGCTCAAGTCCGGCTGACCGCCGGGGAACGCGGTCACTCGGAGAGGAAGTTCAACCGGAAATCCCGGAATTCCCCTTTCGGCGGCTCGCGCCGGACGTCGAAGGTTTCGACGCGGGCCTGGCTCGGGCCCTCGCGGAGCCGGTCGAGAAAGGTCTCGACGGACTCAGCGGAGCCCTCGGCGAGGACTTCGACCCGTCCGTCGGGGAGGTTCCTGACCCAGCCGGTGATGCCGAGGCGGCCGGCATGTTTTTCGGCATAGAAGCGGTAAGCCACGCCCTGGACCCGGCCGCCGGCCAAGACGTGGACCCTGACGATCTCCTTGCCCATCTCTCCCCTGCTAATACCCCAGAGCCCGGAAAGAAGTCAACAGCCGCCGGCCGTCCGTTCGTGGTAGAATCCGGGTGTGAAGAGCCTGATCTCGATAGCGGGCTGGGACCCCTCGGCCGCCGCCGGCGTCCTCCTCGATATCCGGGTCTTCGAGCGGCTCGGCCAGCGCGGCTTCGGCGTCCTCACGGCCGTGACCGCGCAGAGCCCGGAGCGCGTGGACCGCGTCTTTCCGGTGGCCGCCAGGGCCGTAGCGGGCCAATTCGACGGTCTTGCCGAAGGGACGGCCGTCGGGGGGATCAAGGTCGGCATGCTGGCCACATCGGGGAACCTCGCCGCCGTGGCCAGGATCCTCGGTAGGCACGCCGGCCTGCCGCGGGTCGTCGATCCCGTTCTCCGATCGAGCTCGGGGGCGCCACTGCTCGAAAAGAAGGCCTGGCCCCGCATCCTCGAGGCCCTCGACGGGAAAGCGGATCTCATCACGCCCAACATCGGCGAGGCCGCCGCCCTCACGGGACGTCCGGTCCGCACCGTCTCCGAGATGAAGGCGGCCGCGGAAAAGATCCACCTCCGCAGCGGCATCCCCTGCCTTCTCAAGGGCGGCCATCTCGAAGGTCCGATCACGGATATCCTCTTCGACGGGCACGCCTTTGCATCCTTCTCCCATCCGAAACTGCCCCGGAACGTTCGAGGCACGGGCTGTTTCCTGTCGTCGGCCATCCTCTGCTATCTGGCCGAGGGACGGCCGCTCAAGGAAGCGTGCGGGCTGGGCATCTTCAGGACGGGACAGGCCATCCGTTCGTCCGTGCCCGCGGGCAAGGACATTTGGGTCTTCGACCTCAGTCGAGAACGAGGCCGGGTGCCGCTGCCTCCCCGGACGTGATCGCGACGGACCGGGCGGCCCGGTCGAGGATCCCCTTCGGGAGGACGATCCCCTGCTTCGCGGCGGCCTCCGGATTGACGTAGAGCATGACCCGGTCCATGGTCTGGATCGGGATCCCGGACGGGCTCTCGCCGTTCTTGACCCGCACGGCCAGCCGGCCCGTCTTGATCCCCATCTCGTAGAAGTCGAATCCCATCGCGGCGCAGGCCCCGAATTCGACGGACCGGAGAAAGCTCGAGAACAGCGGCATAGCGTTCTCCTCGGCGGCCCGGCCGATGATGTCGAACGAGCTGTTGAGGGTGTTGTCGGACATCGGGAACAGAACGTCGATCTTCTCATTGAGAAGACGTTGAAGCGACCGGGGGATCTCGGTCGGACCGGTCACGGGGACGGCGACGATCTCGAAGCCGAGCTCGGAGGCGGCCGCGCGGGCCAGGTCGAGATAGTACTCCGAGTTGATCTCGGAGGACGTCCAGAGGGAGCCGAGCCGGCGGGCCCCGGGCAGAGCTTCCCGGACGAGGGCCATCGTTTCGCGGATGGGCCCCGTGGAGACGACCCCGGTGACGTTCGCGAGATGGTTCCCGGCCGACTTCCCCGCTCCGACGAGATACGGGACCGCCACCGCGCCGAACACGATGGGGACGCGCCGCGTGCTCAGGATGGCCGCCTGGAGGGCCTGCGTCGACAGCGGGATGATCATGTCCGCCCGGCCGGAGGCGAGCTCCCGGGCGAGCCGCTGGACCTCCGAGATATCGTTGTTGGCGATGTGGATGGTGACAACGACCTCGCGGCCATCGCGGAGCCCGGCGTCGGCGAAAGCCTTGAGGATGCCGCGCCGGACCTGGTCCGCCGTCGGCGAGTCCACCGACTGCAGGATGCCGACGACGTAGGCCCCGGGAGGACCGGCCGGGGCGGGAGGCGACTGCCGGTCACGGCAGGCCATGAGCGCGAGAGAGAGCGTCAGGGCCCCGAGGACGATCGCCGTTTTTTTCATGGCCGGCCGGGTCCATCTTAGAACAAGTCCCGGTCCGCGGGCAAGGCCCGGACTCACCGGCCTCAAGGAAGGAAGCCCGTGATCCGGCAGAAGCTCTCGGGGGCGACGTTGGCGCCGCTGACGACGGCGACGACCGTCCGGCCGGCGTGTCCCGCGGGGGCATGGAGCATGGCCGCGAAGGGGAGGGCCCCGGCGCCTTCGATCGTCCGGCCGTGGCCCCGGCAAGCGAGGGCCATGCCGCGGGCGATCATGCTCTCGGGGACGATCTCGATCGCGTCGACGAGATCGCGGCAGAGCGGGAAGGTGATGGAACCGGGCTCGATCCCGCCGGCGACCGCGTCGGCGATCGTCTCCCGTTCGTCGATCTCGACAAGACGGCCCGCGGCAAGGGACGCGGCCATGAAGGCCGAGGTCTCGGGCTCGACGCCGACGATCCTGACGCCCGGACGGACGGTCTTGAGATAGGCCGCGATCCCGGCGATGAGGCCGCCGCCCCCGACCGGCACGAGGACCTCGTCGAAGGATCCCAGATCCGCGTCGAGCTCGAGCCCGACCGTTCCGGCCCCGTACACGATATCCCAATCGTTGTAGGGCGAGACAAAGACGCGTCCCGAGCGGCCGGCGAATTCGCGGGCGATCGCTTCGGCCTTGTCGCAGCTCGCCCCCCGGACCTCGATGTCGACGCCCAGGGCCTCGATCCGCTGTTTCTTGATCTCGGCGACGGTCTCGGGGAGAAAGAGCTTGAGCCCGACGCCTTCGAGCTTGGCGGCGTGGCTGATGGCCAGGCCGTGGTTCCCCGTCGAGGCCGAGACGACCCCTTTGGCCCTGTCCTCGCGGGAGAGCGAGCGCAGTTTGTTGAGCGCGCCCCTCAGCTTGAACGACCCGGTCGTCTGATCGCACTCCCACTTCACATAGACTCTCGCCCCGGTCTCCCGGCTCAGCGGCTCGGAGTATTCGACCGGCGTCCTCCGGATATCCCCCTTGATCCGCTCGTACGCTTCCCGTATCTTCGCCGCGTAATCGATCAGCGTCTCGCTCATCCTCGTCCTCCGGCGGATAGACTAGCATAGCTTTAAGAAAACAGGAACGGCCCCTTTTGCCGGGATAAGTCGATGGATTGCGCGGCCGCGGAAGAAGGGGTTGCGGGGTTTCATCGGAGTGAGCATAAAGCGGTGCGGCGGGAAGCGGAGTCTTCGGAGCGACCAGCAGAATCTCGGCGGAGCAACTCGGAGCCGTGATTCTGGTAAATATCTTAGGGAAATGCTGAAATCTCACCGCAGCGAACGGAGATGAACCCCAAAACCCCTCCGCGGCCGTTAACCGATAACGGGAGAGTTCCGAGGGCTTTTGCCGAAGGCATTCGAATTGTGAATATTCGAGGCCGAATGTACAATAGAGTTTCATGGCCAAGTACTACATCGGCACCGCCGGCTGGAGCTACGAGGACTGGGAGGGCATCGTCTATCCGGTCCGCAAAGGCGCCGGCTTCCACGCCCTAGGCTTTCTCGCCGATTTCATCAACATCATCGAGGTCAACAGCACCTTCTACCGGCCCGCACCCCTGGCCATGGTCCGCTCCTGGCTGAAGAGGATCGAGGATCGCCCGGATTTCAGGCTCGCGCTCAAGCTCTATCAGGCCTTCACCCACGCCGGGAAGGGATTCACCAAGAAGGACGTCGAGGAAGTCCGTCTGGCGGCCGACCTGGTCCAGCTCCAAGGGCGCTTGGCCGCGCTCCTGATCCAGTTCCCGTGGTCCTTCCGGAACACGTCCGAGAACACCGAATACCTCGAACGCCTCCTCAAGCTTTTCACAGGGCTGCCCCTGGCCGTCGAGGTCCGTCACGCGAGCTGGGACACGCCCGCCTTCTACGAACTCCTCGGAGAGAACAAGGCCGCCTTCTGCAACATCGACCAGCCGTTGTTCGAAGGCTCGATCAAGCCATCCGCTATCAGCACCACCACCGACTTCGCCTACGTCCGCCTCCACGGCCGGAACACCGAGAACTGGTTCCGCGCGGAGGCCGGGCGCGACGACCGTTACGACTACCTCTACGCCAAGGACGAGCTCGACGACTGGGTCCCGCGCATCAAGGACCTGGGCATGAAGAGCGGTAAGGTCTACGTCATCACCAACAACCATTATCGGGGGCAGGCCATGGCCAACGCCCTTCAGATCCGGAACATGATCACGGGCGAAAAAGTGGACGTCCCCGATCAGCTCCTCGAAAAGTATCCCGTCCTGAGGGAGATCGTCCGGGCCATCCGGGCCGGGCAGATGGACCTCTTCGACAAGGGCGGCGGGAGCGGGAAGGACGACAAGGGAGACACAAAATGAACTGGTGGGAAACGGATTTCATTTCGGTCCGCGAGAACCGGCTCCAGATCGCCGGCCGCGACGCAACCGCCCTGGCCGAGCGCTACGGGACGCCGCTCTACATCTACGGAAAGGACCGCATCCTCGAGCGCTACGCGCGCCTCGACGACGCCTTCGCCCGCCACTCCGCCCTCCCGGCCCGTATCTGCTACGCCATGAAGGCCAACCCCCACCGGGGGATCCTGCGGCTCCTCCGCGGGCGGGGTGCTTGGATCGACGCCGTGTCCCCCTGCGAGGTCGAGACGGCCCTCAAAGCCGGATTCCCGCCCGAACGGGTCATGTTTACGGGGACGAGCGTCAGCCGGGCCGACCTCAGGTCCCTGTTCGCCGTCGACGGGCTGACGGTCAATATCGACGCCGCGGAACAGCTCGACCTCATGAACGAGGTCAAGCGGGAGTTCCCCTCCAAGACCATCCGGGTCTCGGTCCGGTGGAACCCGGGCATCGGCCGCGGCATCAACGCCCGCGTCATCACGGCCGGCAAGCGGTCGTCCGACGGGACGCCCATCAAGTTCGGGGTCGAAGCGAAGAAGGTCATCGGGGTCTTCGCCCGGGCTAAAAAGCTGGGCTTCCGGCCGGTCGGACTCCACCAGCACCTCGGCTCCGGCTGGGTCCGCGAAGACTTCGGCATGGTCCAGGCCGCGGTCGACCGCATGGTCCGCAAGGCCAAAGAGGTCGAGAAGGCCGGGTTCCCGCTCGAATTCCTGGATTTCGGGGGCGGGTTCGGGCCTCGCTATCTCAAGAGCCGGGGCGTCTTCCCGGTCGAGGATTATATCGCTTATCTATCTGGCGCCGTCGCCAAGGCCGGCCTCTCAGCCAAGTCCCTGGCCATCGAGCCCGGGAAGTACATGGTCGGCGACGCGGGGGTGCTCCTCCTCGGCGTCGAGTACGTCAAGGAGAGCTACGGCAACATCTTCGCCTGCGTCGACGGCGGCACGTTCAACACCGTGCCCCGGCCGGCCATCTACCTTTCAGCCCACCACGAGATCGTCAACGCCAGTCGCGTCGACGGTCAGGGCAAGGCCCGGATCACGGTCGCCGGGAATCTCTGCGAGACGGGCGATGTATTCGGCCGCGAGCGGTCCATGCCCCTGCCCGAAAGCGGCGACATCCTGGCCGTTCTCTGCGCCGGGGCCTACTGCCGGAGCATGGCCTCGAATTTCAACCTGCGCGAGATCCCCCGCGAAGTCCTTATTTGACGAGAGACGCCAAGGCGGAGGCGGCGTCGGGGTGGCGGAACGCGAAGCCCGCCCCGGTGAGCCGGCGGGGAAAAACGCGCTGACTCACGAGCAGGGTCTCTCCGGCCTTCTCGCCGAAGAGCAGCCGCAGCAACAAGGCGGGGACGGGGATCCAGCAGGGCCGCCGCAGCGCCTTGCCGATGACGCCGCAAAGCTCCTTCTGGCGGAGCGGCTGCGGCGCCGTGAGATCGAACGGCCCCGCGAGATCCCCCCGGCCGATGAGGAAGAAGATCGCCCGGACCTCGTCCTCGAGAGAGATCCATGAGAACCACTGCCGGCCGTCGCCCAGCGGCCCGCCCGCGTAGAAGCGGAAAGGCCGGGAGAGACTCGGCCAAACCCCGCCCGATCGCCCCAGCACGAGCCCCGAACGGGTGACGACGCGGCGGACGCCTTGCGCCTCGACCTCCCGCGTTGACCCTTCCCATTGGCGGACGACGCCGGCCAGAAAGCCCTCCCCGGAAGGCGAGCTCTCGTCGACCTCGGCGTCTCCGGGGTTCCCGTAGAACCCTACCGCCGAGGCCTGGACGAATACGCCGGGTTTCGTTTTCGCCTCCCGGACGGCTTGGGTGAGCGCTGCCGCGGGCAGGATCCGGCTCGACAGGATGCGTTCTTTCTTGGCCCGCGTCCAGCGGCCCCGGGCGAGGTTGTCTCCGGTCAGGTTGACGACGGCGAGCGCACCGTCCACGTGACGCCGCCAATCGGCGGCCGTCCGGCCGTCCCATTCCGCGGCGAGGACGCCTTCGGGGAGCCGGGCCCGGGCCGTATCCGCGTTCCGGGTCAGGGCGACGACCTCATGGCCGTTCTCCGCGAGCTCCCGGACGAGGGCCCGGCCGATGAAACCCGAGGCGCCGGCGACGACGATGCGTCCGGCCGTCATGTCGCCCTCATTTCTTCAGGAAGGCGATGATCTCGTCGAAGTCGGGAAGATGAGGGATCTCATAATCCTTGATGAGGGCGATGCGGCCGGTCCCGTCGACGACGATGTTGGCCCGATTGGAAAAGCCGTCCTCCTCGCGGAACAACCCCATGGCGTGGGCCACCGCCCCGTGCGGCCAGAAATCGCAGAGGAGCCGCGTCTCTTTGATCCCGAGCTCCTTGGCCCAGGCATGCTTGCTGGGGAACGTATCGACGCTGATGCCGACCGCGATCGTCTTGAGCGCGTCGAGCTCGGTCTTACGGCGCTCGAGCGCCTTCATCTGTTCGCCGCAGACCGGCGTCCAGGCCAGCGGGTGGAACGACAGCAGGACGCGCCGGCCGGAGAAATCGGACAGCTTGAAGTCGCGGTTGTGATGGTCCTTGAGCGTGAAATCGGGAGCGATGTCCCCTTCCCAGACAGTCCTCGTATTGCCCATCTTGGATCCTCCCCCAAAGAAACTTCAGGCTCATTATGGCATAGACCGTTCCCCGTGACAAGGCGGAGAGCGGCATGCGTCCGGGCCTCTCGCGCGGGCTTGATGTCTCCTGTATAATGCCTGCGACAAAGGAGACGATCATGCGAGCGAAAAGTCCTCTCTTCGCGGCCGGCTTGGTCCTTCTGGCCGTCACCGTTCTCTGCGCCGGGCAAGACCTGCCGGACGCGGGGGCCCCGAAACCGCCCGAGCCGCTTTTCGTCCGGCTCTCCGTCTATCCGACAGCCAGCCTGTCGCGCTACGACTACAACAACGACCTCGACCTTTTCGAGGTCCGGGTCTATGTCGAGCTTCGGCGCGGCTCGCAGGAAGGGGTCGCCGTGTCCGACGCCGTCGTCACCTCCCTCTCGGAGAAGCTCGATTTCCACGACGACCATTTCGAGAAGAAGATCGTCTTCGGGAAGGACGCCCTGCCCGCTGAGATCGACGTCGAGATCGCGGTCACGGGCCGGCCGGTCATCAAGGAGAAGCTCCCGCTGCCCGACTGGCTCATCCTGACCGCGCCCCGGCCGGCCGTCATCGAGGCGGGGAAAGACCTCGTCGTCCGCTGGCGCTTCGGCCGGTTCGCCGCCCCCGTCGATGTCCTCGCTTACGATTTCCGGACAGGCAAGGAATTCCTGCGCCTGACGAACGTGGCCGGGACCTCGGCTGTCATCGACGCCTCCGGCCTCCCGGCGGCGACGATCGTAAGGCTCTACATCATCCAATCCTGGCTCTACAAGCGGTATCTTGACGGCAAGGACTACGCCCGGGGCTCGGAGATCAACGTCATCCCCTGGTCCCAGGTCTTCTTCCGGACCAAAGGCCCCGCGCGGGGGACGGCGTCATGAGGGGCCGCCGTTTCGGTCTCGCCCTCGCCGTGGTCGCGGGCTGGTGTCTTTTCGCGCCACGACCGGCGGCGGCGCAGAACGGCGGAAGCCAGGTCGTCCCCCAGGACGAGCTCCGAAGCGTCGCCCCGAACATCTTCCTCGATTGCGACCGCCGGTGGTGCGACTTCGAATATATCAAGACGGAGATCCTCTTCGTCAATTACGTCCTCGACCGCCAGAACGCCGATATCCACATCATCGTCACCCGCCAACAGACGGGAAGCGGCGGCAATGAGTACACGCTCGCGTTCATCGGCCTGAAACGGCACCAGGGCAAGGACGCGACGCTCCGGTACTACTCGAACCCGACCGACACCGAGGACGAGTACCGCCGCGGCTTCATCAACGTCCTCAAGCAGGGGCTCATCCCCTACGTTTATGATACCCCCCTGGCCGAGTTCATCTCCATCAGCTACGCCCGGAAGGAGGATTTCCGGCCGACCCCGGCCTCCGACCCCTGGCACTATTGGGTCTTCGGGATCTCCGCCCGGGGGAACGGCGAATTCGAGGACCAATCGGAGGGGTACAGCTATCAGATCAACGCCTCGGCCAACCGGACGACGGAGGCCATGAAGTTCCGGCTTTACGCGGGCCTCAACTTCAGCCACGGCCGCTACGAGATCCCCGACGAAGAGCCGATCATCAGCGAGACCAAACGCAAGAACCTCTCGAACTCGATCTTCAAGAGCATCGACGGCCATTGGTCCTGGGGAGGAGGCTGGAGCCTCTACTCCTCGACCTACGACAACGCCCGGCTCTACACCTCGGTCGGGCCGAGCGTCGAGTACAATATCTTTCCCTATTCCGTGGCGACGCGGCGGGAGCTCCGCGTCCAGTACCGGGTGGCCTTCACCCTGCGGGACTACTACGAGGTCACCGTCTTCGGCAAGGAGAAGGAGAAATTGTTCAGCCAGGCCCTCCAGGTCGTCCTGGAGCTCAAAGAGCCCTGGGGGTCCATCGGCGCCTCGCTCCAAGGCTCGACCTTCGTTCCCGAGGTGAAGTACAACAACCTGCGGGCCGACTTTGGCGCCTACATCAATTTGTTCCGGGGCTTATCGTTCAACGTCGGCGGCCAGTTCAGCCGCATCCGCGACCAGCTGTCGCTTCCCGGCCGGGATTACACGCCCGAGGAGATCCTCCTCGAGCTCAAGCGCCTGGCCACCGGGTACTACCTCCGTTTCGAGCTTGGGCTCAGCTTCCGCTTCGGCTCGATCTACAGCAACGTCGTCAACCCGCGATTCGGGAACGTCTGATTCAGCCGAACAGGGCGTAGAGCCCGGCCATCGCCAGGAACAGGACGAGGGACACGAGCCGGTAGTCCAGCACTCCCGGTCCCCAGGCCCCCTTGAGCGCGTCGACGGGGTGCGCCCAGACGAGCTTCTCGCTTTCCGCCGTGTGGACATGCGGGCGGAGGAGGGAGATGACGACCATCATGATCGAGCAAACGATGAAAAGATAGAAGGTCGCCATCATCGACGGGACCGCCCAGCCCGTCGACGCTTTGAACCAGTCGAGCAGGAAGACGACGAGGCCGAGGGCCGAGCCGGCCATGAGCGTCACTTGGGCGGCGGCCGCCGAGGCCCTCTTCCACAGGACCCCGAAGATGAAGACCGCGGTGATCGGCGGCGCGATATAGCAGATGACGGCCGTGATGCCCTGGAACAGGCTCTGGAAATGGCCGACCATCGGCGACCAGAGGATGGCCACGGCCATCCCGGCGAAGGTGACGGCCCGGCCGACGAGGGTCAGACGCTTCTCAGTGGCCTGGGGGCGCCAGCGCTTGTAGATGTCGAGCGTGAACAGAGTGGCGATGGAGTTGAGGGCGCCCGAGACCGTGCTCATGAGGGCCGCAAGGAGCGCCGCGGCGACCAGACCCTTGAGGCCCACGGGGAGAAGGGTGTTGATGAGGAGAGAATAAACGTCGGCCGAGCTCTCCGGCGCCGGGAGCGCGCCCTGCTTGACGAGGCCGTAAGCGATGAGCCCGGGCAGGACGAATAGGAAAACGGGAAGGATCTTGATGAATCCGGCGAAGAGAGGCCCCAGCCGGGCGTTCCGCTCATCCTTGGCCCCCAGGACGCGCTGCACGATGGTCTGGTCGGCGCACCAATACCAGAGGCCGATGACCGGATAGCCCAGCAAGACGGCGTACCAGGGGAGGCTCGGCGTTTCGGCGGCTGTGCGAAGCACGGTCAGCTTGACGGGTTCGACCGCGGCGACGAGCCCCTCCCAGCCGCCGATCCGGGCCAACCCGAAGCCGAGAACGCAGGCCGAGCCGAGGATGAGGACGACGGTCTGGACCGACTCGGTGACGACGACGGCGAGGAGACCCCCGACGATCGTGTAGAGCCCCGTGAGGAGGGCGGTGACCAGGATGCTGGTGTTGATGTCGATGCCGAAGAGCCCCCGCAGCACGACCGCTCCGGTGTAGAGGGAGAAGCCGATGTGGATGAAGACGGCCGAGACGATGGACAGGACGGCCAGCCAGTCGCGGCTGGCCCGCGAATAGCGCTTCTCCAGGAAATCCGGCAGTGTCGCCACCCGCGCCCGGATGTAGAACGGCGCGAAGAAGAGGGCCAGGACGATGAGCAGGAAGGCGGCCATCCACTCGAAGTTCCCGTAAGCCAACCCGTTGACGTAGCCTTCCTGGGCCAGGCTGACGAGATGAATGGTCGAGATGTTGGTCGAGAACAGGGCCAGGCCGATGACCGGCCAGCGGAGCGAGCCCCCGGCCAGGAAATACTGGGCGCTCGAGGCCTGCTTCGTCCGGCGCCGCTTCCAGGCCCATAGCCCGAGGCCGACGATGCCGAAAAGGTAAACGGCGATGACGGCCAGGTCCGGGCCGGACATCGAGAGACGGGAGGCGCCGTTCATCCCGCGGCCTCAGTCGGTGTGGAAGACTTCTTCCATCCGGCTCCAGAACTCCTTCCCGCCGCGGGTCGGGATGGGCGACTGACAAGGGTCGGTCTCCTTCCACCACCGCTTGGTCTCGGGATCGGCGGCCATCCTGGCCATGTCGGCGGCGAAATCGTCGCCGGTGTACTCGAAATAGGAGAACAGCAGGTACTGGCCTTTCTCGATCTCACGGAGATAGATCGAGTAGTTGCGGATGTGGCACTCCCTGATCTTGGCCAGGACGCCGGGCCAGGCCGCGGCGTGGAGCTTCTTGTATTCCTCGATCTTGTCCGGCTTGACGCCGATGACCATGCCGTAGCGCTCGACGCGCTCGGGCGATCTCGCGGTGACCTCGCGGATGAAGACAAGCGAAGCCGCGGCGGCGAGGGTCAGGGCGGCGACGCGGAGAACGGTCCTGGCGCTCATCTTCGCCCTCATTTCCCCGGGCCGACGACGGGAGCGAGACCCGTGATCTTGACCGCCACCGGCCAGTCCGGGCCCCAGATCAGGCGCTGCTTGTCGGAGCTCTCGGCTTTGGCGCCGGGCCCGGGCGGGGCCTTCACCAGGCGGATGGTCTGCCTCCGGGTGACATCGATCTTAAGTCCGGCCGGCGTCTGCTCCCACGGCAGGTCCCCCTCCTGGCCGAGGAGCGTCACCTTCGTCCCGGGCGCGGCGGTGACGGTCTTAAGGATAAGGGTCCGGGCGTTGTTTTGGAGCCCGGCCAGGGCATAGACCGTTCCCTCGGCGCGCTTCTGCGTGAACCAGACGCCGCCTTCGTTCGTAACGGCCCAGGGCCGGACGCCCCGGACGGATTCCCCGTAGAGCATCATCCACAGGCCGAGGTCGCGGAGCAGGTCCTCGTCGGCCGGGGCGATGCGCCCGTCGGGCCGGGGACCGATGTTGAGGAGCATGTTGCCGCCCCGGGCCCGGATGTGGATGAGGTTCTCGATGATCTCGGACGCGGGGCGGACGATGGCCCCGGGAAGATAGGACCACTGGTAGCTCGTGGTCAGACAGCTTTCCCAGGCGTGGTCGGCCGGCTCGCCCGGGATCTCCTGCTCGGGCGTGGGGATCTCGCCGCGGCCGATGAAGACGTCTTGGCGGACGCGCCAGGAGTGCTTCTTGAGCGGTTCGCACGCCCCGTCGAACCAGAGCATGAAGATGTCGCCATACCGCGTCAGGAGCTCTTCGATGTGGCCGCGCTCGTAATCGGCGAAGCCGAGCTGCTTGGGCCCGAACGGGGCGGGGCTTTCGAAGTCCGGCTTGTAAATGTGACCGGCGCGCTTGCCGGTCTCCCACTGGTAGCGGAAATCGCCCGGCGAATAATAGAACCCGACGAGGAGCCCTTCCTTGCGGAAGGCGTCGGCGACCAGGGCCGCGATGTCCCGGCCGTAAGGGGTCCGGGTGATCTTGAAATCGCTGAGGGCCGTGTCGAACATGCAGAAGCCGTCGTGGTGCTTGGCCGTGAAGACGACGTACTCCATGCCTGCGAGCTTGGCCAGTCGGGCCCATTCGCCAGGGTCGAAGGCCGTCGGGTTGAACGTCGAAGCCAGGGCATAATATTTCCGGATGTATTCGTCCGAGGCGTTGTAGAGCGGCCAGGAGATCTCCGTCCCCATCTGGGAGTTCGGCCCCCAGTGGATGAAGAGGCCGAGACCGGCGTCGCGGAAGATCTCCGTCTTGGCCGGGTCGTTGGACAGGCGCACGGCGTCTTCGGGGAGAAGCGGGACCGGCGGTCTTTCCGCGGCGGCGGGCGACCCGGTCAACCCGGTTGTCGCGGACGTCGCGGACGGGGCGGGCGCCTTTTCGGAACATCCGACCGAGACGACAACGGCGGCGGCGAGCAGCACGGCCAGGACGGATCTTCGGACACGAGGGGACATCGCGAGCGTCATGGGGGCCTCCTTCGTTCCTTCCTTTTAAAGGAACGGGGTCGAAAAAGCAAATCCCGGCGGACTCACGTTGACCCGCCGTCAGCGGCGGCCTATAATCAGGCCGTGACCTCCAAAGAGCGGATGCTTCGCGCCTTGGCCCGGGAAAAGCCCGACCGCCTGCCCGCGACCGTCCACCAGTGGCAGAAGTATCATCTCGACACCTATCTCGGCGGCGTGACCGACCTCAAGGCGTTCGACCGGTTCGGCCTCGACGCCTCGATCCAGTACTTCCAGGACATGGGGCAGTTCTGGCTCACGGACGCAGATTTCACCAAGTTCTCGACGCCCGGGTGGCGGGACGAGGCAGAGGTCATCGACGCCGACCCGGACCACCGGGTCTGCCGTCACACCATCACGACGCCGGGTGGGGCCCTCACCTACCGGACCGAGGGCAACCGGATGACGACCTGGGTCACGGAATACCTCATCAAGCACGACGACGATATCCGCATCATCGATAAGTACATGCCCGTGCCGAGGCTCGATCCCGTCCCGGTCGGGCGCGCCTATGACGCCGTCGGCGACAAGGGCATCCTGCGCGGCTTCGTGTGGGGCGATCAGGCCGGCTGCTGGCAGCACGCCGCCTGCCTCATCGACACCCAGGAGCTTATCCTGCGCACCTTCGACGACCCCGGCTGGGTCCACGAGCTCCTCCGCATCCTGCTCGCGAAGAAGCTGCGCTTCATCGAGTCCATGAAGGGGGCCCGCTTCGACCTCATCGAGACGGGCGGCGGGGCCGCGTCGTCGACGCTCATCTCTCCCGCCCTTCACGCCGAATACTGCTTGCCCTATGACCGGAAGATGCACGACGCCCTCCACGCGCTGGGATTCAAGATCGTTTACCACACGTGCGGCGGGACGCGGGGGATCGAGGAGCACATCGTCGCCAACGGCTGCGACGCTTCCGAGACCCTGGCCCCGACCTCGATCGGCGGCAATCAGGAGCCCTGGGAGTTCAAGGCCAAGATCGCCGGGCGCCTGGCCCTCATCGGCGGGCTCGATCAGTTCAACGTGTTAACTGAGGGATCGGCGGAGGTCATCCGGGCCAAGGTCCGCGAGCTCTTCGAAAAGGTCGGCGGCGACGGCGGCTACATCCTCTCCTGCTGCGATCATTTCTTCGAGACGCCGCCCGAGAACATCCGCGTCTATGCCGAGGCGGCGCGCGCCTGCGTCTATTAGGCCGTCAGTATTTCCCGAACTCCCTGACCGTTTCGTAGAGGGCGAAGACGTTCTCGACCTTCGTCTCCGGCAGGATGTAGTCGTGGCTCGGCGAGGCGATGTAGCCGCCGCCGGGCATCATGATGTCGAGCGTTTCCCTCGTCTTCGCCCGCACGAGCTCCGGCGTGCCCTCGATGAGCCAGTGGTGCGTGTCGATCGAGCCGTTGAATACGACGCGGCCGCCGAAGGCCGCTTTGAGCTTGGCCGGGGCCATATCACGGGCGTCTGGCTGAAGGGCCTGGAGCCCGTCGATCCCGGCCTCGATCATGGCCGGGATGAGGGGGAAGAAGCCGCCGCAGCAATGGAGCATGACCTTGAGGCCGAAATCATGACCCAGCGCTGCCAGGCGGGCGAGGTGGGGCTCGAAGAAGCGGCGGAACAGGGCCTCACCGACGATCGGGCCCGTCTGCGTCCCGAAGTCATTGCCGATGAAGAAGATATCGATGGCGTCGGCCGCGGCCTCGAAGATGCGCAGGCTGGTGCGGAAGTAGTAATCGACGATGTGCCGAAGGAGGTCGTCGACGACGGCCGGGTTCTCGACCAGCATGACCATGAAGGTCTCCATGCCCAGGAGATCGATGGCATCGTGATAGAAAGGCGACCAGTCGCCGCCGAGAATGGCGAACCGGCCGCCCCAGGACAGGGCTTCGTCGCGGATGCGGGAGACGTCCATCCAAGCGGGATCGGGCCAGGGATAGCGTTCGATATCGGCGATCGTCCGGGCATGGGCCAGAGGATGCCCGACGGGCTGACCGTAGCCGTAGCCGGTTCGCTCCACCCCGAAGGGGGTCCGGGCGGTCGCCTCGGGATGGACGAGGGCGCGGTCGGGGCTGCATTCGGGCGGACCGGCGTACCTGGCGTAAACGCGCCGGAAATCGTCCCCGACGAAGAGGGCCAGCGCTTCATCGGTCGCCAAGCCCGCCCGCGCCTTGGCCAACGCCTTCCACTCGGGCGAGGCGCCGAGCCAGGCGGGCACCCGGTCGGGGATCTCGCCGGCGAAGACCGCGAGGACGCGTTCGCGGGACGTCATGCCCCGGATTTTACCACAACTCCGTCGGGACCACCGGGCGGTTCATTCGGACTTTAGAAAATCGCCGTCGACGATGAGAAGCGTCGCCCCGCTCTCGGTGCGGGACCGGTGCGAGCTGGCCCCGTCGGAAACGACGTAGGTCATCCCTTTGGTCATGACCGTTCTTTCCCCGTTCTCCTGCTCGTTAACAAACTCCCCTTCGAGGCAATGCACGATATGGCCTTTCTGGCACCAGTGATCGGCCAGGTAACCCATGGAGTATTCGACGATGCGGATCCTCAGTCCGGCGTATTGCTGGGTCCGCCAGAACGACGTCCCCGTTTCCCCCTTGTGTTCCGTTCGCGGAACCAAGTCCCAATCGATAGCATGATACGGGATGGTTTCGTTGTTCATTTGCCCTCTCCCTTCTCAATCTCTCCGGCCCGCATGAGGCACCAGACCCCCATGATACGACTTTCTTTCGCGCCCGGCATCCAAAATCATTCCCCCTGCGTCCTAATTTTGGGCTAGAATAGCGTTTTGCGCACGTCCCCCGGAAAGGAGCCCGCCATGAAAAGAGCCCTCCCCATCGCTTCCGTCCTGGTCATTCTGTTGGTCCTCTGCCAGGCCGGCGCCTCCGCGACGTCCGCGACAACCGGGTTGACCGGGTCGGCGGCCGGCCGGTCCGGCTACTATCGGTTCCCGGCCATCCACGGCGATACGATCGTCTTCACGTCCGAGGGCGACCTTTGGACGGTCGATGTCCGGGGAGGGACGGCCCGACGTCTGACCTCGCATTCGGGCATGGAAGGCTATCCGGCCATCTCGCCGGACGGCCAGACCTTGGCCTTCTCCGCCCAGTACGAGGGGGGCCCGGCCGAGGTCTATACTATGCCGCTCGCGGGCGGCCTGCCGGAGCGCCACACCTTCGCCGGACAGCAATCGGCCGTCGCCGGCTGGACGCCGGACGGCAAGATCCTCTATGCCACCCGAAAATATTCGACCCTGCCCAACGTCCAGCTCATCGTCCTCGACCCGGCGACCAACGCTGAGACCGTTCTCCCGCTCAACCAGGCCGCCGACGGATCGTTCGACGCCGCGGGCAAAACGCTCTATTTCACCCGGCTCCCCTTCCAGGGCAGCTACACCAAGCGCTACAAGGGCGGCACGGCCCAGAACCTGTGGGCTTATACGCTCGGGGCCGACGAGGCCGCGCCCCTGACCGCGGACTACAGCGGCACGAGCAAGAACCCGATGGTTTGGCAGGGCCGGATCTACTTCCTGAGCGACCGCGACGGCTCCATGAACATCTGGTCGATGGACCTCAAGGGCGGCGGGCTCAAGCAGCATACGTCCCACAAGGGCTTCGACGCCAGCTCCCCGAGTCTCGACGCGGGACGCATCGCCTATCAGCTCGTGGCCGATCTCCGCGTCTTCGACATCGGCTCGGGGAACGACGCGGCCCTGGCCGTCACTCTGCCCTCCGACTTCGACCAGATGCGCGAGAGGTGGGTGACGAAGCCCGTCGACTATCTAACCTCCGGACATGTCTCGCCGAACGGCGATCGCGTCGTCTTCGTCTCCCGCGGCCACGTCTTCGTCGCCCCCGTCGGCGACGGGCGCTGGGTCAAGGTCAGCCGCAAGGACGGCGTCCGGGCCCGGGCGGCGCGCTTCCTCGGCGACGGCAGGAGTCTCATGGTCCTCACCGACGAGACGGGCGAATGGGAATTCCACCGCGTCGCAGCCGACGGCCTCGGCCCGGCCGAGCAGATGACGACGGGGGCCAAAGTCATTCGCTTCGACGGCATCCCGTCCCCCGACGGCAAGTGGATCGCCTTCGCCGACAAGGATTACCAGCTCTGGCTGTTCGACGTCGCCAAGAAGGCCTTGAAAAAGATCGCCGTCTCCGACGTCGGGATGTTCGACGACCTGGCCTGGTCCTCCGACAGCCGCTGGCTCGCCTATGTCCAGGGGGCCGGCAACATGTTCAGCCGGATCATGATCATCGAGGCCGATACGGGCAAGGCCACGGAGCTGACCAATGACCGCGTCGATTCCTACAATCCCGCCTGGAGCCCCGACGGAAAGTGGCTGTACTTCCTGTCGGATCGCTATTTCCGGAGCGCCGTCGGCAGCCCGTGGGGGCCGCGCCAGCCGGAGCCGTATTTCGACAAGACGACCAAGATCTACGCCATCGGCCTGACTGCGAAGGAAACGTTCCCCTTCGCCCCCGCGACCGAGCTCCAGGCCGAAAAGAAGGAGGGCGGCGACGAGAAGCAGGCCGAAGCCAAGCCCGGAGCCGCGGCCGGGAAGCCGGCCAAAGAGACGGCCAAGCCGGCGCCCAAGGTCATGATCGATCTGGCCGGCATCCAGGAACGCGTCTTCGAAGTGCCGCTCCAGGCCGGCGTCTTCTCCGGCCTCACCGTCGGTGACAAAGTCCTCTTTTTCGTCGATCGCGAATCCAGGGCGGCCGGCAAGCCCAAGCTCCAGGCCGTCGAGATCAAGAGCCGCGGCGTCCAGGCCAAGACCCTCATGGAGGATGTGGCCGGCTTCGAGCTCTCGGCCGACGGCAAGAAGATCCTCGTCCGTAAGGGCGGCGACGTCTATGTCATCGACGCCGGGACGGCCGCGCCGGCGCAGCAGACGCTGGCCGAACGCCGGGTCGACCTGTCCAAGTGGACCTTCTCCGTCGACCCGCGCGAAGAATGGCGGCAGATGTTCGTCGACGCCTGGCGGATGGAGAGGGATTATTTCTACGACCGCAACCTCCACAACGTCGATTACGACGGCCTGCTCGAACGGCACCGCCCGTTCGTCGAACGGGTCAGCGACCGGGCCGAGCTCAACGACCTCCTGGCCCACCTCGTCGGCGAGCTATCGGCCCTGCACACGTTCGTCCGCGGCGGGGACATGAGACAGCCGGCGGACGACGTCTCGCCCGGCTCTCTCGGGGCGCGCCTCGTCCGGGACGAGGCCAAGGGCGGGTTCCGGATCGAGCACATCTTCCGGTCGGACCCCGAGTACCCCGAGAACGTATCGCCGCTCGGCAAGCCCCAATCGGCGGTCCGCGAAGGCGAGATCATCACCGGGATCAACGGCGTCCCGACGCTCGGCGTCGCCGATCCCTCGCTCCTCCTGCGGAACACGGCCGGTCAGCAGGTCCTGCTCGAGATCAAGCCGGCGGCGGGCGGCGCGGCCCGCAAGGAGATCGTCGTGCCCATGACGCCGGGCGCCGAGTCCGACCTCCGCTATTCGGAATGGGAATACACGCGCCGTCTCGAGGTCGAGAAGGCCGGGAAGGGCGACATCGGCTATGTCCACCTGCGGGCCATGGGCGGGAACAACTACACGGAGTGGGTCAAGAACTTCTACCCGGTCTTCGACCGCAAGGGCCTGATCGTCGACGTCCGCCACAATAACGGCGGCAACATCGACTCCTGGATCCTGGAGAAGCTCATGCGCAAGGCCTGGTTCTACTGGCAGGACCGGGTCGGGAAGCCGACCTGGAACATGCAGCACGCCTTCCGCGGCCACATGGTCGTCCTCTGCAACGAGCGGACCGCGTCCGACGGCGAGGCCTTCGCCGAGGGCTTCCGGCGCCTGGGCCTGGGCAAGGTCATCGGGACACGGACCTGGGGCGGCGAGATCTGGCTGAGCTCGTCCAATGTCCTCGTCGACCGCGGCCTCGCCTCGGCGGCGGAGACCGGGGTTTACGGGCCCGAGGGGGTGTGGCTCATCGAAGGGCACGGCGTCGACCCCGATATCGTCGTCGACAACCTGCCCCGCGCGACCTTCAACGGGAAGGACGCCCAGCTCGAGGCGGCCCTCAAGCACCTCCAGGAGCTCATCGCCAAGGACCCGGTCGACGTGCCCAAGCCCCCGCCCTATCCCGACAAGAGGAAATAGATCGGGGACACAATACCAATTCCCCGATTCTTTGTGCCTATTTATAGATGCCCTGCCGCGGGCCAAAAGAGAAGAGGATCACCCGATCATCTTCGTATTTATAGATCAGGCGACGGGACTGGCCCCGAACAGAAAAACGGAGCGAGCGCAGCTCCTGGAACTCACCCTTGAGCTTCTTCCCCGACTCCGGATCGTCGAAGGCGTGAAGGACCGCTTCCCTGAGAGCGGCGCGTTCGTCTTTGTCCTTCAGCTTCTTCCGAAGCTTCTGGAACTTGGAGGTTTCGAGGAGCCGCATCAGATGGCCCGGGGATCGAGCTCGGTCGTGCGTCCTGCTTCGTATTCTGCCTTGGCCTCGAGGATGTCTTTGATCTCCTGGATGGTCAGGTCCGGGTTCTCGACGGCAAGAAGTCCGATCCTGGCGGCGTAGCGCAGCGCCCCTGAAAAATCGCGGGCTTCTTTCCGGGCAAAAAGGTCGATATCCTTGGCCAGCTTTTCGTCCATGACAATTGTTTTTCTTACCATATCATACTCTAACATATTTTATATTCTCCTAGAATCAATCTGTCAAGACCCGATCTGGGGAGTGAAGAATGGGGGCCAACTATATAGACGAGGCCTGCGCGTGCCCCCTCTCAGGAAAACCGGGGATACGATACTCGTTTCCGATAAGTCCTGTTCCTTGTCCGGGAAGGAGGTTTCGCCGGCCTCGCTTGACATCACAGCATCGCTCTTTTAGTGTTGATCTGGTCCCGGATGTCTGCGGAAACACGCTCGGCATCGGGCCCTCGCGGAATCCGCGCCTCGGGAGGGGAAGAATGAAGATCATCTCGCTAACCCCTGAATACGAGCCCGTCTATTGCGCCTGCCTGGAAGATTGGTCTGACGAGATAAAAGAGGCCGGCGATCACAAAGCTAAGTGGCTCGCCAAGATGCGGCCAAAGGGCCTTCGGGTCAAGCTCGCCCTTGACGACAGGGGCGTGGTCGGGGGGATGATCCAATACGTCCCCATCGAGGAATCATTCGCCGGGGGCCAAGGGCTCTATTTCATTCATTGCATCTGGGTCCATGGGCATAAGCAAGGGCGGGGGAACTTCCAGAAGCGCGGCATGGGGACGGCATTACTCGAAGCGGCCGAGCAGGACGCCCGGGAACTCGGGGCCAAGGGCATGGCCGCCTGGGGCATGGCCATCCCTTTCTTCATGCGCGCCTCCTGGTTCAAGAAACACGGCTACAGAAAGGCCGACGCGCTGGGCATGCAGATCCTCCTCTGGAAGCCGTTCACGGAGAACGTCTTGCCGCCGCGTTGGATCCGGGACAAAAAGAAGCCCGTGCCTGAACCCGGCCAGGTGATCGTCACCGCCCTCGTCAACGGCTGGTGCCCGGGCATGAACATGGCCTTTGAGCGCGCGAAACGCGCCGCCGCCGAGTTCGGCGACAAGGTCGAGTTCCGCGCCGTCGACACCTTCGACCGCGGCGCCTTCAAGGAATGGGGCGAACCCGACGCCATCTTCGTCGATAGCAAAGGGATCCGGATGGGTCCGCCTCCCTCATACGAAAAGATAAAGAAGGCGATCGCCAGGCGGGTCAAGAAGCTGGGCTAGAGCCTACCGTCGCCGCCCCCTGGCCCATTCCGCCAGGATCTTGACGGCTTCGGGGCCGCCGACATCGCCGATGGCCTCGACGGCCTCCCGGCGGACGGTCGCGTCCGCATGCGTCTTGACCAGGTTGACGAGGTGCGCCAGCCCGCCGCGCCCGGGCAGGTCGGCGAGGGCGTGGATCGCCTCCTCCTGGATCTCCGGGTCCTTATCGCCGCTGGAGATCTTTTCGAGCGTCCTGATCGAGGCGGCATCGGCTCGATCCGCCAACCCCCGAACGGCTTCTTTACGGATATCGCGATCCGTGCCGTTGAGGGCCAGCGTGGTCAGCGCTTCGGAGGCGGCCGGGAGCTCCATCTCGACGAGACCGCCGACGGCTCGCTCGCGGACCTCCTCTGACGGGTCGGTCTTGATCGTCTTGAGCAGGAGGGACAGGGCCTTGGGATCGTTTTGCTCTCCCAAACACGCGGCGGCTTCGGCGCGGACCTCTTCGCTCTCCTTGCTTGCCAGGATCCGCTCGACGAACGGCACGACGGCGGCGGCATCCTGATGCAACCCGATGGCCCACAGCAGGGAGCGCTTATCGTCTTCGCGGGTGGCCTGGCCATAAAGCGGGATCAGGTAGGCCAGGCTCTCGGCGTCAGTCGCCATCCCCAGCCAGATGAAGGGCCGTTCCTCGAGATCGAAGGGAAGATCCAGATTGCTGATCCGGATGTCGGCCGGGAACTTCTCCTCCCCCGCGGCCACACGAAGCAAAATGCCGATGTCCTTCATTACCGGGCGCTCAGGCTCGTCGTCTCTCCTGCCGGCGGCGAACGAGCGGACGAGCCCGGGCATCGAGGCCGCGGTGCCGCGCGCCGCCTGGTCGTTGTCGATCTTCTTCTCGAGGGCGGTCTTTCTGCCGCTGATGATGTCCTCGAGGGTCAGATGCATTTCCGGACCGCCCCAAGGATACCAGCCCATCGACGAATGCTCTCCCATGAACCTGCGGATCCCGAACCCGATCCAGAATCCCTTCTCCCAGCGGTTGGCTTTCGCCTCGCCGCGCGCCCATGCGGCTCTCTCCGCGATCGGCCCGGCAGGACGGGGGTGGATGAGCGCTTGGACGGCGCCCGGAGCCGAAGTCTGCCCGGACAGAACGGTCGCGGCGGCCGGGGCCGCGATATCCGCCGCCCCGGCCTTGCGCGCCGGCGGCCCGCCCACGGAGAGGCACAGGCCGGCCAGCGCCAGAACGATTATTCCAGATGTCTTCTTATCGCCCATCGGCGTCCCGATCTTCGGTCGCGCCGCCGACGGCATCCTTCTTTCCCTTGAGCAGCTCGATCAGAGCCTGGCGCGCCTTGGGCGTCTTGATCTCACCGAGGGCCGAGACCGCGGCCGTCCTCACCTCGACATCGGGGTCGGTCTTGGCCACGTCGATCAGGATGGGCACCGCCTCGTCGCTCTCGGAGCCTCCGAGCGCATCGACCATCCTCTCCCTCCAGTCCCGGCTCTTCTCCTCTTTAAGGAGCTTGCCCACCGCCCGGATCGCGGCCGGATCGCGGCGGTCGGCCATCGCGTCGAGCGCCGCCTCTTTGGCCTCGTCAAACTTGGCCCGCCGGAAGACGTCTCCGAGGACCGCGGCCTTGTCGAGGTCCTCGATCTCCGCCAGGGCTTCGGCGGCTTGCCGGGCGATCTCCTCGGTCGCCCCGGCCACGGCGACCGCGGCCAGCGCGGCTTCGGCCTCGGCCCCTCCGATCTGGGCGATCGCCTGGAGGACCTCCTCCTGGACTTCGGCATCCTTGGCCGCAGAAAGGATATCCTTCAGCTGGGCCAGGCTCTCGGGTGTGCGGTTCTCGGCGATCATCATCGTCGCCGTGCTGCGGATCTCCGGGTCGGCATCTTTGAGGGCGAGCTCGCGCAGGAACGAACCGGTCAGGCCGGCTGCCCGCTCATCTTCATCCGCCAGGGAATGAAGGGCCCGGCGTCTGATCTCCCCGTTCTTGGCCTCTTTGAGGACCTGCATGAGGGCCTCATCGCGGCCCGGCTGGTTCATATCGCCCAGGCCTTCGACGGCCAGGCGCGCGAGCTCGGCGTTCGCGCCCGCGAGGGCGATCTGCTTGAAGAAGCCGACCAGGCCCGGGTCTTCGAAATCGGTCAGGGCCCTGAGGGCCGTCCGTCTCTGGGACAGCTCCGCGGCATTCTGGGCGGCTTCCTTGAGGACCGGGATCGCGTCGGCTTGGCCCGTCTCGCCGAGGGCCGCCAGGGCCCGGCGCCGGAGCTCGGGAGAGCCGTCGGTCCGGGAGATCTCGATGAGCTTCTGGAGGGCCTTGGGATTCTCGAACTCGCCCAGGACGTGAATGATCCGGGAACGGAGCTTTCCTTCCTGGCTCTGGCCATAGATATCGAGAAGGCTCTGAAGGGCGCTCTCATCGCCGACATCGCGCAAGGCCTCGAGGGCGGCGATGGCGACGTCCTCGTCGCTCGTCTTGTCCATGGCCTTGACGACGGCCATGTACTCGGGCTTGCCGCGGTCAGCCAGCTCCTCGGCGATCTCGATCATCTTCCTCCGGGCGTCGTCGGCCCACTCGCTCCCGGGGAAGGCGGATATGAAGTCCTGGTAGCACTTGAAGACGATGGCCCGCGGGTGGTCATTCTCCTCGAGGGCATAGCATTTCCAGAAGCGGGCGTCGTCGGTCCAAGGGCTCTTGGGATAGGCGCTGAGGAATTCGTCGAGGGCCTTGGCCGCCTCTTCCCAATCCTCCTCCATGATCAGGCTGTAGACGGCCTGGAACTTTTTGGCGTCATCCGTCTGGGGATCGGCGGCGGCCGGGAAGGTCGCGGCGGCCAAGTTCAGAGCCAAGAAGACGGCCAATCCGGCCGTCAGGATGACCCGGGTCAGGGTGCGTTGGATGGTTCTTTTCATGTTCTCTCTCCTTGAGTTCAAGTTGTCCTTCAAGCCCGCGGCTGCCCGGCGGGGGATTTCGCCGACGGGCGATGCCCCTCGCTCAGGTTGATCTTAAAAAGGATATCCCGGCTCTCGACCCCGGCCCTGATGATCTCGATTTCCGAATCATCCGAGTCCGAGGCGAGATTGGCGATCTGGAGAAGGATCATCTCCAGATCGGATATCAATCGTTCGAGGCGGCGGTCCGAGCTCCGGAGCCCTTTCTTCAGGACCGCGGCTTCCTGCAGCAGCTCCTCCGACGTCTTCTTCTGGAGCGGCAGGTTGAGTCTGAAGGGGTCCTCCTCACGGGGTTCCGAGTTGACGACCGCGAGGAGGAGCACCCGGGAGCGCTTGAGATAGCGGGAAGCGCGAACCGCGAAGGCCGGCGTGACGGAGCCGGTCTCGAGCGCGGGCTGTCCGGTCCCTGCCGTCTCGGACGGCGTCGTTCGGGCCATCGGAATGAGCTCCTCCCGGGGACGGAGGAGCGTCCGCCCGATGAAGATCCCGAGCGAGACGAGGAGGACCGCCGCCGCCGCGCTATAGGCCCAGGCCGGGATCCGGAGCGTGCGGCGGACTCGGGGGGCCTCCGCCTCATGCGCCATCCGCGCCTCGAGCCGGTCCCAATATCCTTCCCAGTACTGCGGCGGACGATCGGGGGCCGGCCTGGCCTCCATCTTCCGGACCGCCGCGGCCATCTTATCGTAGAGGCCGGCGCATTCTTGGCATACGGCGAAATGGCGCTCCATCTCGCCGCGGCCTTTGGCGTCCAGCTCGCCGTAGATGGCCTCCGGGATCCTCATTCGCCAATATCGACATCTTTTCATAGCCGTTCTCCGTCGCCCGGGCAAGGCTCGGCGTCGCCCAGCGCCTTCTGGAGCTTCTGGATCGAGCGGAAGAGATAGCTCTTCACAGAGCCCAGCGTGATGCCCAAGGTCTGGGCGATCTCCCGGACCTTGAGGTCGTGATAATGGCGGAGGACGAAGACCGCCCGCTCCCGCTCCGAGAACTCGGCCAGGGCTTCGTCGATCCGGCCGCGCAGGCTGGCCGATTCGGCGACCTTGTCGGGCCCCGGGGCCGAGTCCGGGGGCCCATCGAGGCGCCGTTCGGACGCCAAGGAAGGCAGCGCCTCCTTGGGAAAAAAGGGCTTCTTCCGGAGGTGGTCGATGGCGGAGTTGTGGGCGATCTGGTAGATCCACGTGCTCATCCCATAGCCGGGCTTGAGCGTCCCGATGGCCTTGTGGATCTTCATGAAAGTGATCTGGGAGATGTCTTCCGCATCGGCGTGGTTTCGTGTCATCTCAAAAGCCAGCCCGTAAACCTTTCTTTTGAAGGCCTCGACGAGCTCACGGAAGGCGGACGGGTCGCCGGCGATAAGGCGGTCCGCCAGGCGGGCCTCGTCCTCGTGACTCATTTAGGCTCCGCAGTAGGAACGCGCAGCGGACAGGAAAGGATGGCAAGCCCCCTCAGAACTTTGTGATTTCGCCTGTACCGGGTCATCGTCCATCATTATGCTCCGGCTCGGCCCCGGCACAAAGCCCCGCCATATTGACGGTCCGATCCGGGAAACATAGAATGGGCCCGCGTGCGCCGGGGCGCAGGATGCGCAATCCCCCGCCGGAGGTTCCCATGCGTGAGCCAAATAAGATCCTGGTCACGGGCTGCCTTATCGCGGCCGCGTTCGGCCTGATCGCCTTCTTGCCCGGCCCCGTTCTCGCGGACGCCGCGGCATACGGCTATCTCGTCGAGACCGGTCCGAAATGCGCCGTTTGGTGGGCCGAGGGCGCATACAAGGTCATGAGGGACGACCCGGTCCCCGCGGCGGAGAAGGCGGTCGTCCGGATCGCCGCGGCCCGCAACGAGTACGAGCCGTTCCTGCTCGTCCTCCGTCCGACGACGCGGCTGGACGGCGTCCGCGTCGCGGCGGGTCCGATGGTCGCCGGCCCGGGCGCGACGATCGGCTCCGACGCTTATTCCGTTTGCCACGTCGAATACGTCAACGTGACCGCGCCGACGGACCCCTCCGGGAAAGCCGGTTGGTGGCCCGATCCTCTACCCCCCTATTCCGGACCGTTCGCCGCGGCCGCGGGCGAGAACCACCCGCTCTGGATCACGGTCCGGGTCCCGAAGGACGCCGCGCCCGGCGTCTATAAAGGCGAAGTCGCTCTCTCCGCCGAGGGCTGGTCCTGCCGCATCCCGGTCGAGCTGCGGGTCAGGAGCTTCACGTTGCCGGACCGGTCATCCGTGCGCTCCTCGTTCGGGCTGCCGACGGGCGATATCAGGGCCTACCACAACCTCGAAACCCGCGAGGAGCTCGAGCGGGTCGTCGATCTCTACTATCAAAACATGCGCGAGCACCGTGTCGCCCCCACCTCCCCCTTCGAGCTCTATCCGATGAAGGTCGAGGCGAGCGGCGTCTTCTGGAAGGGCGGCGAATTCGTCACCGAAGGCGTCCACGGCGGAAGCCGGGCCCTCAAGATCATGGACGACTCCGTGGGCGAGAACGTCGCCGCCGAGTACGCCGCGCTCATTCCGCTTGGCGATCTCACGCCCATCGAGCTGGGCTTCTGGGCCCGGACGGCCGAGGCCGGCCAGAAGTGCACGGTCCTTTGCGAGTTCTTCACTCCGGAAAGGACCTGGATCGCGGGCGCGAATCTCTTGCGGGTTTTCGATGGGGCGTCGGAATGGAAAGAGGAGATCGTCAAGCTCCCCGGGCTCCCGGCCGAAGCGTCCGGCCTGCGGCTCAGCCTCTTCCCCGCCTTCAGGGACAATGCCGGCATGACAAAGGGGACGGCCTGGTTCGACGACGTCTTCCTCCGGGCCGCGCCAAAAGGCCCCGAGGCCCGGATCGACAGCATCCTGCCGGGCGGGGACTTCGAGATGCCCCTCGAGGGCATGAAGGTCACCGTGAATTTCTCCGAATTCGATCGCGGCGCGCGCCGCGTCCTCGACGAGCTCGGCTTCAACGCCTACAACCTCCCTCTCGAGGGCCTCGGGACCGGGTCTTTCTACAGCCGCAAGGAGGGGACGTTCTGCGGCTTCCGCCAGGGCACGCCCGAATACGACCGGCTCATCAGCCAGTATCTCAAGCAGGTCGAGGACCATCTGGCCGCGAACGGCTGGCTCGGCCGCGAATATATCTACTGGTTCGACGAGCCCGATCCCAAGGACTATCCCTTCGTCCGCGAGGGCATGCTCAACATCCGCAAGAACGCGCCGCGGCTGACGCGCTTCATCACCGAGCATCGCCCGGGCCCGGAGATCATGGATGTCTCCGAGATCGGCTGCACCATCTTCGACCGTGTCGATCCCGAGGCCGTGGCCGAGCTCGCCCCGAAAGGCCGCCAGTTCTGGTCCTACCTCTGCACGGGCCCCAAGGCCCCCTGGGTGACGCTCTTCATCGATCACCCGGCGATCAATATGAGGATGTGGCTGTGGATGACCTACAAGTGGGGGCTCGAGGGTGTCCTCGTCTGGAGGGCCGATTACTGGAACAGCCCGACGCTCTTCCCGGCGGGAGTCCTCCAGAATCCCTGGGAAGACCCGATGTCCTATACGGTCGGCTACGGCGTTCCCTTCGGGCAGGTCAATCACTGGGGTAACGGCGACGGCCGTTTCCTCTATCCCCCGAACCGCGATCCCGCGAACGACGGGACGAAGTACCTCGACGGCCCCGTCGATTCCGTCCGCTGGGAGATCCTCCGCGAGGGCATCGAGGACTATGAATATTTCGTGCTGCTCGAAAAGGCCGTCGCGGCGGCCAAGGGCAAGGCCAAGCTCAAGGCCGCCGTGGTCGAGGCCGCGAAACTCCTCGAGCTTCCGCCGGACCTGTTCACGACCGGGAAAGAATATACGAAGGACCCGCTGGACCTGCTCCGTCACCGGGCGAGAGTGGCCGAGGCCATCGAGAAGCTAACGGTCCGCTGATCCAGGCTATTCCACGACCTCGAGCACGCCGGTCATCCCGTGGTCCTTATGACTCTTTGAAGATAACGGCGCGCGCTTGGTGCACCAGAAGGGGTATTTCCCGACCTTGGTCGGCGTGAAAGATATGCTTGTCGGGGTCTTGTGCAGAGAGACAGAGAAATCGATCCCGGCTTCGGGGGCCTTGAGGGCGATGCTGTGGGGGATGATCCCTCCCGTCTTCTTGACGACCAGCAGGACCGGGACGTTGACCTTGACCACGATGGTGTCCGGATCGAAGTAGTATTTCCCGCCCGTGATCTCCACGCGCTGGACCCCGTCCGGTCCAATGGCCGCGACGAATTTGTCCGTTGCGGCCTCCTGACCAAAGCCCACAGCCCCCAAGAGCAATATCAAAACCACGGCGCATGTCCTTAAGATTCTCATTGTTCCCTCCGTCGGAGCGATCAGCCTTCGCGAGTTATCCGGACTCCTTCATACTCAAGATTCGTGCCAAAACTGGTCATGAAGCTTTTATAGGAGCTTCAGGGAGGGACAGGGATGGCGGGGAAACCGGGCCGTTCCCCGATCGAGCAGTAATGTCCTGTGGGCCGGGAATCCGTCGTGCCGGACCGGGAATCCTGTCGGGCCGCAATGACGGAACCGGTCGCCCCGACCGCCCCGACGTCGCTCTTTGGAGGCGCCTCTCTACGGAGGGCTCGTCCTATTTCCCCGGCTTCAGGAACTTGTCGTACCAGGCGAGGTAGCGCTCGTACCTGTCACGCTGGTAGCTTGGCAGGCCGATGCCATGGAACTGGCCGGGATAGACGATAAGCTGGGTCTCGACACCCAGGCTCTTCAGCGCCTGGTACATCTGCTCGCTGCCGACGATCGGGACGTTGAAATCCTTTTCCCCGCACAAGAACAGTGTCGGCGTCTTGATCCGGTCGGCCTTGAAGAAAGGGTACGAGACCTTGACCCACTTGTCCAGGGCCTTCCAGGGGACGCCCAGCTCCTGCTCGTACTGCCGGATGTACTGGTCGCTTCCATACATCGAGAGCTGCAGCGCGCTGCCGGCGCCGCTCGTCGCCGCCTTGAAGCGCGTGTCCGTCGCGATCGTGTAATCGGTCAGGATCCCGCCGTAGCTCCAGCCGCCGATGCCGAGCCGGGCCGGGTCGGCGATCTTCAAGGCCACGGCTTGGTCCACAGTCCCCAGAAGGTCGAGGACTTCCTTATTGCCCCAATCCGCGAAGATGGCTTTCTGGAAGGCGCTGCCGCGCCCCGAGCTGCCCCGGTAGTTGACGGCCAGGACGACGTACCCGTTGGCGGCAAAGAGCTCGCGCTCGAAGCTGAAGCTCCAGTCGTCCTGACCGTTGGGCCCGCCGTGGATGCGAAGGAGAGTGGGATAGAGCTTGCCCTGCTCATAGGAAGCCGGCTTGACGATGAGGCCGTTGACCACGGTCCCGTCCTTGCTTTTCGAGGTGAAATCCTCGGTCGTTCCCAGCTGGAGACCCGCGAAGAGAGCGTCGTTCTGGCGCGTCAGACGCCGCAGGGCCCCGTTCTCGAGGGCATTCACCTCCGCGGCCTCGGTCGCCGTGCCGGCGAGCAGCGTGATCGCGCCTTCAGGGCCGAGGGAGATGTTCGAGACGGTGCGCCGGCCCGATGTCAGCATCTCGACGGAACCGCCGGCGACAGGGATCCGGCCCACATATTCCGCCCGGTCGTCCTCGACGATGAACGTCAGGGTCTTCCCGTCAGGCGACCAGAGGAGAGGACCCGACACGGCGCGGTCGAGAGACTCTGTCAGGACCCTCGCCGGGCCTCCCGCGGAGGGCACGAGGGCCAAACGGCTGAGGCTATAGGCCGAGAACCGCGGTTCGTCCCCCCGCAGGAAGGCGATCCACTGGCCGTCGGGGCTCCAGGCGAGGCGGCCTCCGTCAGGCCCCTCGAAATCCGTCAGCTGGACCGGCGCCGCCCCCGGCTTGGACTCAACGACGAAGACATCCGAGTCCGGGTCGCGGTCGAGGTTGGGGCCGCGCTCGCTGATGAAAGCGAGGCGGCCGCCGTCGGGCGACCAGACAGGCGAAGAGTCGTTGGAAGCTCCCGAAGTCAACGGCTCGGCCTTGCGGGCGGCAACGTCAAAAAGCCACAGATGCGAGTAAAGCCTCTTGAGATAGCCTGAGCGGTCCTGCTTGAAGTGATAACGGTCGATGACGATGGGCGGCTTGGTCTTGCGCTTCCAGCCCTCCATCTTCTCGGGCTCGTCGGCCGGGTCCTGATCGCTCGAAACGATGACCAGGCGCTGACTGTCTGGAGACCAGGCATACTCATTGACCCCGCCTTTGATCTCGGTCAACTTCTGGGCCTCGCCGCCGCGCCGGTCGAGGAGCCAGATCTGGGCGCCGAGCTTCTTCTCCTCCTCCGTGCCGCGCGAGGCCAGGAAGGCCAGATAGCTGCCGTCCGGGCTCCACCGGGGCGAGCTTTCCCCGTCGGGGCTCGAAGTCAGCCGGACCTCTTCGCCGCCGTCCCAACTGACCATCCAAAGGTCGGTGTCCCGCTTGTCCTTCTCGAGATCCGTCGTCCCGACGGTGTAGGCAACCCACTTGCCGTCGGTGGAGCGCTGGGGGTCGCCGACGCTCTTGATCTTGAAGAGATCATCGAGCGCGATCGTGCGCTTGGCCGTCTGCCCGGCCGCCGATATCGCGACCGCCAAGGCACCGATGAGGACAACAAGACGAACTCTAACCGAGAACTTGATCCTGTGGGGTGACATGAAACGACTTATACCGCCCGGTCTGCGGCCTGTCAAGGCCGCGAGCGTCCCGCCGGGCGCGAGTCAGGTCGGGTCCGTCAGATGCTCACGGACGTAAGGGACAACTCGGCGTGCTGCGGGGGCATCTCGTCGTCGCCGAGGCCGTCCTCGACGAAGATCTGGATGACGTCGCGCAGGTTGTCGAGCGCCGTCTCGTACGTCCCGCCGCGGGCCCGGCAGTCCGGGAACTCCGGGCAGTGGGCCGCCCAGCCCTGGCTGTCGCGGATCACGTAAGCTGAGAATCGGTAACTGCTCATGTCGGCCTCCGTTATGCTCGCGCCGGGAGCCCGCTCGGCTGGATCGGTTTCATTTGATCTAAGGGGCTGCGAGAATTGTGCCATCTTCTCCCTCCGCAACAATTGGGCACGTTCCTGTTCTCCCATCGGGACCGGGAAGAACAAGACGGTCCAAAAAAGATGGGGACACGTACAGAGAGTACATGTCCCCTATCAGAATGCCCTCAGGAAGGCACATTTGGTGATCTTGGGGACGCCTTCCCCGTCCACCCGGATCTCGCCGCGCAGGAAACAAACGGGCGGCGTCCCGTAGGTCAGGCAGCGCGTCTCGCCGACCCCCTCGAGGAGGCCCGTTTCGTCCTCGAAGATGTAAAAATACTTTGCACCGTTCCCATTCCCGTTCCCGCCGTATCCCCCCGACCACCGGTCGCCCGGATCCGGTTCTTCGTCGTCGCTCCCGCCGCCGGCCCCCCGGCCGAACCCGCCGTACCCGCCCTGACCGTTGCCCCCGAGTTGCGTGTTGTACGTCATCCTCTGCCGGGCATCGACGACCCGGACGACGAGCTCGACCATGGTCCCGGCGCAGCTTTTGAGGTCCCTCACCCGGAGCTCCGGCCGCTTCCCCTCGTAGAGATCGAGGTCGTCCCCTTCCGGCAGGAAGCCAAGGGACTCGAAGAGCATGCGCCGCTTCTCGTCCGAAGCGATGTCGGCCACCTCCTCCATGTTCTCGAGCCCCTGGAAATAGCGCAGGACCTGGCGCGTCCGCCGCGGCTCGAGGACGTCGAAGACGCCGGCCTTGATGAGGGCCAGGAGCTCGGCCTTGCCGGGCTTCATCCGGGCCAGGAAGTCCTCGACCGAAAGGTACGCGCCGCCGGCCGACCGCTCGTCGAGGAGGCGGTCGATCGTCTTGAGGCCCAGGCCCTTGATCGAGGTCAGGCCGACGCGGATCGCGTCCTTCTCGACCTCGAAGCCGGCGGCGCTGCGGTTGGCGTCCGGCCCCAGGATGCGGATGCCGTTCCTCTTCGCTTCGGCGACGTACTCCGGCAATTCGTAGTAGCCGCCGCCGGCGTTGAGCACCGCCGCGAAATACGCCACCGGCTGATGGACCTTGAGATAGACGGCCTGGTAGGCCATGTGGGCGTAGGAGGCGCTGTGGGCCTTGTTGAAGGAGTAGGAGGAGAACTTCTCCATGGTCTTCCACAGCCGGTCGACCTCGGGCGCCCCGTAGCCGCGCTCGCCGGCCTCGCGGGAGAACTTCGTCCGGAGCGCCTCATCGCCGCCCCTCCCCTTCTTCAGGCTCCGCCGCAGGAGGTCGCCCTCCTCCGGGGGCATGCCGGCCACCCGCTCGGCGATCTGCATGACCTGCTCCTCGTAGAGGAGGATGCCGCCGGTCTCGGGCAGGATACGGGCGAGGAAGGCGTCGTCGCTTGGGGACATGTGCCTTGGGTACGTGTCCCCAGGTTTTGCCGGTCCCCGGCCGCTGCGCCGCCGCAGGAGGGCCTCCTTCATGCCGCTCTCGGTCGGCCCGGGCCGGACGAGGGCCAGGGCCTGGGTGATCTCGTGGATGTCCGTCGGCCTCATCCGCCGCAGGAGGTTCATCATGGCCGGGCTCTCGACCTGGAAGCAGCCGACCGTCCGGGCGGCCCGCAGCGTCGCGTACGTCGCCGCGTCCCCCGGCGGCAGCGTCCCCAGCTTGAGCTTCTCTTTCGTCTCCGAGATGGCCGCCAAGCCCCTCACCGAGAGGAGGTCAAGCTTGATCAACCGCAGGTCCTCGACCGCGTCCTTGTCGAAGTGGGTCATGCGCAGGCCCTTGGCCGAGGTCTCGAGGGGCAGGTACCGCTCGACCGGCCCGGGCGTCAGGATGACCCCGCCGACGTGGAGCGAGATCTCGTGGTAGACGTCCTGGAGCTCGGCGGCGAGCTTCCAGACGTCGAGCCGGCCCGGGGCCGGGGCGGCCAGGCGCAGGCTGGACGGCTCCGCGAAATACGGCACGCGCTTCGACAGGCTCCGCGCCTCCTCGGGCGGCACGCCGTGCGCCCGGAGGGTCTCGTAGAGGGCCGAGCGGCCCCCGAAGCTCTTGAGGCTGCAGACGTAGGCCGCGCCGGTCCTGCCCGCGCCGTAGCGCTCGAGGACGTACTTCAGGACCTCGTCGCGGCGCCGGGAATCGAAGTCGATGTCGATGTCGGGCGGGTCGGGCCGGCCACGGTTGAGGAAGCGCTCGAAATAGAGATCGAACTCCATGGGGCTGACGTGGGAGATGCCGAGGAGCCAGCCCAGGAAGCACGAAGCGCCCGACCCCCGCAGATTGTGGAGGATGCCGCGGCGGCGGGCGAACTCGACGATGTCGTTGACGGCGAGAAAGTAGGGGCCGAAGCCCGACTGCTCGACCGCGGTGAGCTCGCGGCGGGCCCGCTGGCGCTCCTTCCAGGTCAGGTTCGCCGCCGCCGTCAGCCGCTCCGTGACGACCTCGCGGAGGGTCCGGGGGAAGAGGTCGGCCGGGAGGTTGGGAATGACGTTCTCGAAGACGAACTCGCACTTCTCGGCGACCTCGGCCGTCCGGGCCAGGGCGTCCTTCACGGCGTCGCCGAAGCGGCGCAGGGCGAGCGCCTCCTGGTCCGGCCCGAAGATCTTGATCTTGCCCAGGAGCCGGTCGCGCTCCGGCGGGTAGGGGACCTTCTGCTCGATGGCGTGGAGGAGGACGAGGCGCTCCGGGCTCCTCAGATACTTGATGGGGTTGGCCCAGACGACGGGCAGGCCGGCGAGCGAATCGGGGACGGATTTCTGGGGACACGTACCCGATTCTTCGAATGGGTTACATGCCCCCGAAATCCGTTGGAAGTTCGCGAAATCCGCCCCGAGGTAGAGGTCGCCCGGCGCGAACTTCTCTCGCAGCTCGGCCAGCATCGCAGCTTCGCTCGCCCAGCTGCCGCCTTCGGACTCCGACGGGGACACCAGTCCGAGGGACAGGTCCCCGTTCTTGGCCTCGCTCGTCCTTCTCCCCTCTTCCCGCCCGGGGATGTAGATCGCGATGAGCCCGGAGGCATCGCGGACCTCCCTGCGGTTGAAGATCTCCATGAGGTTCGAGTAGCCCTCGTGCGTCTTGACCAGGAAGACGAACCGCCGGCCGCCGCACTCGAGCTCGCAGCCGAAGATGGGCTTGAACCCGCCCGCCGGCGCGATGCGCTTCCACTTGCCCCAGCCGTAGATGTTGCCCACGTCCGTCAGGGCCGCGGCCGGGAGTCTCCTTCCCGCGGCCCAGCCCGCCGCCTCTTCGAGCGTGACGCTCCCCTTCCCCCGGCTGTACACCGAATGAAGGCGGAGCGGCACGAACATGGCGGTTGTCTTTCTCCCTCATTTCGTCAGGGACGCCGTCTTGAGGACGTAGCCCCGCCGCGGGTCGAAGGCGTAGACGGCGTCGAGCATCTTCTCCCGGGCCGTCAGCACCGAGCCGAAGCCGTACTTGTCGCGGACCTCGTCGAGGGCCCGGCCGAGACGCTCCGGCCGCTCCGAGTAGGGCTCGAAGAGCGCCAGGGGCCGGACGCGCACGAGCTCCGAGGCTTTTACGCCGACCAGGCGCAGGGCCAGCCGCGAGCCGGCGACGAGCTCGAGGAAGAGCTCCTCGGCGATCTTGTAGATCTTGCCCATCTCCTGGAGCGGCGAGAGCACGAGGCGGCGCTTGATCTCGGTCTTGAAGTCGGCGTAGCGGGCCTTGACCTCGATGACGTGGGCGTAGAGCCGGTCCTCGCGCAGGGCCAGGGTCAGCCGGTCGCAAAGGTAGGCCAGGTGGGCCAGGAGCAGGCGCTTGTCCCAGAGGTCCTCGAGGAAGGTCGTCTCGCGCGAGACGGATTTGGGCAGCGTCCGCGTGACCAGCGGCCGGCTGTCGATGCCGCGCGACTGGAGATAGATGTCGGCGCCGGCCTCGCCGAACAGCGTATGCAGGGTCCCCCGCGGCAGGTCCCACAGCTCGCCGATCTTGTGGATGTTCATCAGCCGCAGGACGACCTGGGCCTTGGGCCCGATGCCGGGCAGGGCCTCGATGCCGAGGTCGCGGAGATAGGTCGCCTCCTCGCCCTCGCGGATCTCGAAGAAGCCGGCCGGCTTGGCCCGGCCCGTGGCCAGCTTGGCCAGGATCTTGTTCGGCGCGGCCCCGACCGAGACCGTGACACCGATCTCGCCCTCGACCTGGCGCTTGAGCTCGCGGGCCGCCGCCGTGAACGAGGGATAGATGTGGCCGCAGCGGGTGAGGTCCAGATAGGCCTCGTCGAGCGAGGCCTCCTCGACGTCCGGGGTCGCGGTGTGGAGGACGCGGAAGAAGCGCTCGGAGAAGGCCTGGTAAACCTGGAAGTTGCCGCGGACGAAGGTGCCCTGGGGGCAGAGCTTGTGGCACTCGCGGAGAGGCATGCCCGAGTGGACCCCGAACTCGCGGGCCTCGTAGGAGCAGGTCGAGGCCACGCCGCGCTCGTGGGGGAGGCCGCCGACGATGACCGGCTTGCCCGCAAGCGAGGGATCGAGCAGGACCTCGACGGCGGCGAAGAAGGCGTCGATGTCGACGTGTACGATGTAACGCCGGCCGTTTTTCGACAAAGACACCTCGCCTCCTTTTTCCGCGCGACCCGATTTTCTTTTTCTCCCCTTCCCCGAAGGGGATGCCATCAGGGGCCCGCCCCCGTTCAGTACTTGCGCATGATGCCGATGACCCGCCCCAGGATCTTGGCCGACGGGGCCTCGATCGGCTGGAAGGCCGGGTTCTCCGGGACGAGAAAGACATGGCCGTTGTCGCGGCGCAGGCGCTTGAGCGTGACCGAGCCGTCATCGAGCATGGCCACGACCATCTCGCCCGAGTTGGCCAGGTTGGTCCGCTCGAGCAGGACGTGGTCGCCGTCGTCGATGTAGGCGTCGATCATGCTCTTGCCGTCGACCCGGATGCAGAAGACGT
>Ga0214473_10000197_pt1 | contig 84914 bp, 88 predicted proteins | sample RVTome_7_FD_203509 | JGI IMG/M metagenome (GOLD analysis project Ga0214473, IMG submission 203509) | Soil microbial communities from uranium-contaminated site in the Upper Colorado River Basin, Wyoming, United States - RVT98D197 | ecosystem: Environmental > Terrestrial > Soil > Contaminated >... | reverse complement strand
TACCATTTTTAGTATTTACAAGGAAATCGAACACTATTTCTTTTGCGAAATCAAAATCCTCTTCAGACACATAAATGGTTTTCATATTTAGAAGCTCAATCTTAGGCCCGATTTTCATTGTGCCGAAATGATCATTAAGAACATAATAGTTTATTTCTTCAGGCTCGAATAAGCTCTTTATTAACGCGAGTTCCGATTCATTATCTGGTGAATATAATTTGATCATTTCTCAATCGCGCTTATAACAGGGTTTATCCCGATCTATATATAACCCCATAATTTATGCCACATTTTTATCTTTAAGGTAAATTGTCCTCAGCCACGGCCGGCTCCGGATTTTCTGCTGGGCTTCTTCCTGGTCAGGTCGCGCTGTTTGTTGTGCTTTGATTTGCAATTAAATATTATGATTATTGCGTAAATGAGCAAGCCGAAAGCAAATGAATTAGCAAGGTTGGTAGCAAAGCTCATTAATCTCTCTTGTGTATAGAACTGTTCAATAGAAATTTCCTTGGATAGAACCTTTTTCGTTCTTTCATGTTGAAGATCTTGCAGAAAAGGCGCCATGAAGTACTTTATGGGTAATGAAATCAAAATCGTTGGGATTTTCCATCTCCTGATTATTTCATCTCTCTTTTCAAGCATGTTTTGAGAAATCCTCTTTTCCTCTTCTTCTGCTTTCCGTGGTGATTCGTGAGGTCTTTTTTTATAGGCTTCACTGAGGCCGTCTGCGACTATCTTGCCTAGTTGCCTGCCCTCTTGAACGGCAATATAATAACCGATTGCCGAGGTAAGGACGAAATGAATTGCGACAACTACCAGCGCCATAATGAAGATTTGCTTATTTGTCAGTTTCATTTTCTTAAACATAACGGGAAATCTCAGGGCGCTGTTTGTTCGCGTCCGGTGCAGTGAGGGTTAGATTCAAGATCGGGCGGTCCTCGCTCGATGCAAAATCTTACAGCATACAACGGTTGCAACTATAGTGGCCAACCAGCCGACTTCATGAGCTTCGCGAAAAAACGGATGATGCGCAATACCAAACAGTCCTCTAACCTGAAAGTATAAGTACATGAACAGCACGTACAAGACGAAGCTGATGACGCCAGACAATGCGATCGATTTCCGCCATTTTTTGTATACCAATGTCGGCACCGCGACAGAAATCACAAGGATCGCGAGATGGGTTGCAGCTGTAAGCAAGAAGATTCTCTTCATAGTTTCATGATCTAACGCCAGAACTCAGCCGCGCCGGGCCAATGGCGTGAACTGCGAAAGCGGAACTGAATCCGCCATCCGGCGTTTGCTGCAGTGATTTTGTTAGACCGCGTCATTTAGTAACCGCTCTGTTCGTGAACCAACTGACCGTCCACAAACACACGATATGTCTGAGGTCGAAAACCGGCAACCAGCAACGGACGCTCCCTCTCAAGTACTACCTGGTGGGTCTCTGTCTTACCAACCGAAAACTTGTAGCGCCACTTCTGCCTAAAAGTGAAATGGGTAAATGGCGAGAGCGGACTCTGCTGCGCTACTCTGCGGCCATTAACGAGAGTTCGCATTGCTCCTGTGAACCAATTGCGGGAAAACTCAATCTTCGACTTTTCCTTGTCACCGACTTCAAGTGTAAATCTCATAATCCTCCTGGTGCTCGATGTGGTCTAACAGTGTTTATACTGATCCATCTATTAACCCATAATTTATGCGACAATTTTACCTTATAAGGTAATTTGTCTTCAGTCAAGACCTGACCCTGCTTCGCCCCAGTTACTTTGCCGAGAAAACTATTGTGCGTCCAACGCCGCCATCAAGGCAGTTCTTTCCGAACTCGGCGCGGAACATATCGATTGCCGAGCTGCCTGTGCAGTGGGTGGGCACTACTCGCTCGACGCCCAATTGGCGCAGCTCGGCAATAATAGATTTCAGCGTCTTCATGTCGGCTATCTCCAGGAGATGGAATCCACCAGCCAGCAAGGAAACCTTACCCGGCACGATCTCCTGTACCTGGCGGACCATGTTCACAATGCCCGGATGCGCGCACCCGGTAATTATTACGATCCCATCCCGCGTCTTCACTACCAGGGCTTGCTCGACGATGGGACCTATCGGGCGAGTCAGGTAAATACCGGGAAGGATCGTTAGCGCATCGGTGACCTCGATCAGCTTGGTCTGGGCGCGCACATGCTTTTTGAAGGTAGTGGAGAACGCGGACGGCGCGTAGATTGTGGGACGAATGCCCGTATCCAGCAGGGCTTGCAGGCCGCCGGTGTGGTCGTAGTGCTCATGGGAGAGGATGATTGCCTCGATGGATTGGGGCTTCACCCCCAGTTGTCGCATGTTGTCCAGGAGAATATTACCGCTTGCTCCGGTGTCGAACAAGAGCGTATGGCCGCCGTATTCAACCAAGGCGGCGAAACCCCAGTCGGCTTTCAGTTGTTCATCGAAGGCGGTGTTGTCGAAGAGGATGGTTAGTCTCATATCGCCCGTCGCCGGCAAGGCGGAGGTGGCGGCTGAGGTGAAATTTATCAGGCTGCCTATGAGCAGGCCCACGAAAGTTGTTATTATAAGGAAGAATCGACAACGTCTCATACTTCGCTCCTTTGTGCGCGCCCAACAGGGTTTATACCGATCCATATATAACCCCATAATTTATGCGACAATTTTACCTTATCAATTTCAGCGGCTGCTCGGGAGAAACGTTCATCGGCGTTTCTCCTTTTTTGATCTTTTTTGTGATTTATAGGGAACATGCCGTTCTTTCACCATAAAACCTATCCGTTTCTTCGGTGGCTTTGGCTCCGGCCTCGACGGCGGGTTCAGCAGCCGCATGATCTGCTGCAACACCTCGGTGATTGCCGTTTCATGGACATCCAGCCTTGCCGCGAGCTTTCTCTCCAACTCCGCAAGCTTGCGGGCGAGGCCTTGTTGCGCAACGAGCATCTGCCTCATTCGGACGAATGCCCGTACCACAAATACGCTCATCTGAATGGCTTGCTTGCTGCGGAGCACGTTAGCCGCCATAATGGCACCATGTTCCGTGAAGGCCATAGGCAACGTTCGGCGCCCACCGTGGGTCGAAGCAATTAGCGGGGATGATCGGTTGAGGCCGAAACTTGAGGTCGCAATTTGCGACTTCAAGTTTGTAACCTCCTGGTCCGTAAGAACAAAAGCAAAGTCAGGTGGAAAACGTTCGGGGTTTCGACGAATCTGTTCATTCAATCTCTTTGTGGAGACTCCATACAGGCGCGCGAGGTCCGCATCCAATATCACCTTCTGACCTTGAACGGTCAAGATGATGCTCTCGATACCGTGCGCCTCATATCGTTGAAGTTTTTCCGTCACGAAGTCTTCCTGAATCTCCTTCAATCGTGTGCCAGCAAGGCCAATCCGTATCTTTACATTTCATCAGTTCCCCTACAGTCAACAAACAAAAAGGGGCAGCATGAGCCCCTTGGATTGTTAAGACTGGTTTTTTTCGTTCTCTTGTGTCGTGACTCTTGCCCCCCTCAAGGCCCTGACTTTATTCATTACAAGCGCGTATCTTAGCACGAATCGGCACAAAAGTCAATCTTTTTCTGTAAAATATGCGCTTTCAATAACGTCGTGCTCGTTTCCCTGAATTTTGTGACTGACTTGGCGGATCGACAAGAATGTCAGCGCTCATTGGATGAACCGCTCCTCTGCCGCCGTCATCGATGTTGATAAGAACCCGAATCACATCGCCGGGCCGAGCGTCCCAAATCGGCTGCACAGTCGCCTGATACCACGTTCCGGCGCTCGTCGTGAACTCGATGCGTTTCGTTTGGTCTATCCGCTGAGCCCAATAATGATAATCATATTTCTCGTGTTCGGACACCAGCCGGGCAAGTTCTGCTCGCGCTTCGGTCTTGTTCTTCCACCGAGGAGCTCGGAGCCAATGGAGGCAAACAACGTAATAGAGTATCGATACCGCCAGGCCCAAATAGTCTCGCCATCCCGGAGAATGGCTGCTCGCCGGATACCATTTTTCTGATTTAGACTTTCGCCGAACTGAAGTCAAGGTCCTCTCTAACTTAGACGTCTAACAGGGTTTATACCGCTCTATATATAGCCCCCATAATTTATGCGGCAATTTTACCTTACCGATTTATTCAGATAAAAAATCTAATGCCAACTTATTTAACTTTTCCGGATACTCTTCATGCGGGTTATGCCCGGCCTTATCAAAGATCACCAATTTTGATCCCTTCCAAAGATCCTTTAAAGCTTTTGATCTATCTAAGGGGATAGCCGGATCTTCCCTGCCATGTATTATTAGAATCGGCTTGTTCATTTTGGCCAAAAGGTTAGCCTCCGATTCCAGTAAAGGCTCTCTGAAAACATTACGAAGGATAAACAATACTCCGGCATAGGAACCCTTGATGCAAAGCGGCTGCAAGACTTCTTTACTATACTCCTCGGTTGCCTTGTTTTTATCGTAGAACCGGTCAGTTTTAATATTGTTTTTGATCAAAGCGTCTCCTAGAATGGCATTCATGAATTCGCCAATAAAGGGGGACTGATAGATCTTCCCGATCGTCATCATAGGATAAGGGATCACTGCCGGGCCAACTAAAATAAGTCGATCAACCCTCTCGGGATAGTGTGCAGCCACATAAACCGAAATCCCTCCACCCATGGAATGCCCTGCAAGAGCGGCCTTTTTGATATTCAGGGCATCCATGAAGCCCACAATCTGTTTTCCATATCGTTCGAAGCTGTATTCGTTTTCCTTCAACCTTTCACTATATCCCCATCCCCAAAGATCGATTGCGTAGACCTTGAATTTTTCGGCCAAGGCATCAATATTTTTCTTCCACATTTCCGAATAACATAGGAAGCCATGTATAAGTATAATGGGCTGGCCATTCCCTGCTTCTACATAGTGGACCTTTTTTCCATCTACGGTAACAAATTTACCCTTGGCAAATTCTTTTATAGCTTCCTCATAGGTACATGTTTCTTTGGAAGTCAATTTGGGGAGGATAACAATAATCAACGCCAAGATACCAACAGCCAATAATAAAATTATAAGTAGCTTTTTCATGAGTATCGCTTTTCTTCTTACTTTTATAGAAATCAGTATGTTGCCTAACAGGGTTTATATCCGTTCCTATATAACCCCCTAATTTATACGACAATTTTACCTTAAAAAATAAATTTGCTTCAGTTAGGACCAGACCCCGATTCTCCTATCAAAGTAATGTTAGTCCGCACTGCCCCTGTACCCGGGATCGAAATTCGCCATGATTACCCGACGCGTTTTGTCTATAAGCTCCTGGACCGTATCGGTGGTATAGCCGGCGGTATCGATGGAATCACCGATCACGATCTGGATCTTTCCCGGCTTCACCACGAGGTCTCCCTTGGGCAGGATGCGCCTACTGCCATTGACGGTAACCGGCAGGATGGGAATCCGCCGTATAATTGCCGCCATGAATCCCCCTTTTTTGAATTCCTGAATCCGGCCGTCGGCGGACCGGGTCCCTTCGGCAAAGACCATGACGCTTGCGTCATGAGGCAGCCGCTCCATGCCCTTGTTGATGCTCTCGATTGCCCTGGCGGTATTGGAGCGGTCGAGGAATATGTTCCGTGAGGCGTACAACGCGTACCCGAAAATCGGGATTTTGAGGACTTCCTTTTTGGCGAACCACCGGAATTGAATGCCCAAAGTGGTAACCAGCGCGAGGATGTCGTACTGCGACTGGTGGTTGGAGATAATGACATACGATTGCCCCTTCAGAATCTTCTCCTTGTTTTTTATCTCCGTACGGACAAAGGAAACGGCAAGCATGATGTATGCCCAGATCTTCGAAAGGGAGAATGCGAGATTGCCGGTGCGGCTTAACAGGGCCGCGATGATGACGGGAATACACAGGATAAGGGTCGCCATTAACGCCCACAAAAAAAGCCACGCAACGCGGATTGTCTTGAATAATGCATTCATAGCATTCCGGGCTCAAGGGTATGTAGTTGAATTATTTAAATATTCTATCATCCCCTCTTGCGCCTCTCTATCCTCCGAGCTATTTCTTAACTACGTCCCCTTCTGTTTCCCCATGGCCAGGGCAGACCGGACTTATCGGCGATCCGGTGGAGCGGCTGGTTATCTGCTGTTTATCGCCCTTCGTGTCTTCTTGTAGCAATAGCATAGCTCTTTTCAAAGTCCCTACTCTTGAAGGCGGTAATAGCCTCAAGAATTACAGTTTCCTTCTCGTTCTCCGATGTGCTCAAGTTTTGCTCAATGAGTGCCTGTATTGCTCGTCCAGCCTTGATAGCCGCTTCACTATGGTCCGGCGTTGTGATCAGCACGCCAAGATTGTCTTTCTCCTTCCAGAGGGGTATTATGGCGATTTTGTTCCTTTTGTCAATGAAGATGTTCCGGTTATTCATTTCCAGCTTGTATGTTGCATTGGCAAAATCGCGTGAACCGCCGGCACTCTTAACCTCCACTGTACCATACCCCTCAGCGGCCTCAGGATCAACCTTCAGAACAAGGATTCCCGAATCCGGAAGCATCTTGTCGAATCCGATCGGTTGCCTGTTTTCAACGAGATAGTAAGTCCCATTATCCAACGGTATCTTCACGACGAGGAGTTCACCTCCCTTTGATAAAGGCGAGAGGAAGGCGCATGAGGTCTCACCCGGTTTAGCACTATGGGCCTGATGTGCCTTAATCCAGCCGAGCCGTATCTTTGTGAAAGATGAAAGACCTGGAGGCGGTTCACCCGGTCTTACGAAGTGCTGTGACATGATGTCCCAGGGGCCCATGTAAATTGTATGATGCTCGAAAGAGGGGAGTCCGGCAGAAGCGTCAGACTGACGCTCAAAATCGTACAGTCAGGGCACGAGCCGCTTGCCATCGTGTATCCCGGCGAGGGCATGGAAGTAGTCATGGGCAAACATGCCGAGGTGTGCATTCTCCGCTCCTACAAAAACCCCACCTCGAAACTCCTTGCCGCCTTTTGATTTGAGGGTTTCATACCGGGGAACATGTCCCCTGGTGACACCTGACAGCATACCGGGATTGGCACAATAGCAGATCATCCCGTATCCCTTGCCCGGCATGGTATGTACCGCCGGTATTATCAACAGGTGATCGTAGAAGGTAAAGTCAACTTCCTTCTCGATAGCCGTCATGGTGTCTTCAATAAGCTTTCTAAGCCGTTCCTTGTCAACCTGGAAGTTATAGGGACTCACTTTATACTCGGCAAGTGAATCGGGAAGCGTAACGTATCCTCTGAAGTCGGCCTTTAGAGAGGCGAGCCCATACGACTGCTCGTTCACGTAGGCGCTAAGTCTTGCCACGGCTTTCCTCTTTACCATCTCGATTGGTGTTGTCGGTGTTGCATCGGGAAACCGGACAACAACTATTAGGACGCTCTTTTCGCCGATGGCCTGTATCGACTGTGGACCCAGACTGCTTTCCTCCTCGATACTTTTCGCCAAAGCCCCACCATGTATGACGAAAATACAAGCAAGGAGAGGAAGAATAATTCTCCTGAACATCGTCAACCTTCTTTTCATGATGGCACTCCTCGTTCTTTCGATATCCTCAACTTGCCTTGAATCTTAAATAATCACTGAACGGCAATGTCCTGCACAAAGGCGTGTGGAAATCTCACCATTGTCGGTCGATATGCATTTAGAATCTCTAATTTCAGATATCAGGGTTTATACCGATCCATATATAACCACCATCATTTATGCGACATCTTCGACGTTTTTATGTATCCAAAGAAAAAATTGGCGCAAGGGCCACTAAAAAGAAGGGCACAAGGGCCACTAAAAAGAATGGCACAGGGGCCACTAAAAAGAAGGGGGGCAGAAAGAGCCCCTTGGATTATTAAGACTGATTTTTTCCTTATCCCTCTGCGTCATGCCTCTTGCCCCCCCTCAAGGCTGTGACGTTACCGTAGCAAGAACCGGCACAAAAGTAAATCTTTTTTTCTGTATTTAAGGTAAATTGCCCTTAAGTCAAGGTTTGATCTCGATCGCGTCTCTAATAAGTCGAGTCATGTTCTCTAGCTCTTCCTTTATTTCTTGGCGGAATCTATCTATCTTTTCATTAAGTGCGAAGATCCCTTGTGCAAGCAGCTTCAACTCGCCGCTAATGATTTCAGTGCCGCGATGAAATTCATGAATAATCTCATCTTTAATGTTTTTTAAATCCCCTTTGAGGATATAGGTTTCCTGAGAAGACATCACGCATTCACCTCTGACCTTGTACGCTTTTCGATCAAGTAAAAAATGGAGTATTATTTCAGGATTTTGATAAATCCGGATTTGCGGATCACGGGATCATTGGTTATGAGAGGGATATCGAGGTATCTAGCTGTTGCCGCAATCAGGCGATCGTGCAGTTCGGGGATATCACTTATCTCAGCAGCTGTTTTAAGGATCTCCAGGCTTAGCGGCTCACATTGGTAGTTTTTGCTCTGCAAGAGTTCTTCCGTTTGTATGAGATCTATCTTGATCCTGTTTTTTTCAAAGAGATAAAGAATCTCCATCAAGACTATTGCCGGGATGATAATGATATTGTCACCCAGATCCGCAGCTAAAAAAGCTTGGTGGCAGCGTTCGTTAAAGACCTTTTGCCCCATCATAAATTTGACGAGGGCTTGGGTATCGGTAACATACCTATCCACCGACGGATTCCTTGTCCACGTGGTTCCAGGTCTCTTTTTTGAGTTTTTTCAGGTCGCCGAGATCGATATGATGTCCCTTCAAGATTCCTTCCAGCTTAATGATCTTTTTTTCTTCAACATGCTTTTTTTGTCGCAGAGAGTCAATATACTCGGCGATAGAACCGAGCTCTTCTTCGTCAAGTTCCGACAGCTTATTGTAAATCTCATGTTTTTGTAAAGCGGACTTCTTCATTGTTTAACCTCCCTCCTCCCCGTACCTTTTTGTCATGCCTCTTGCCTTCTCAAGGCCCTGACGTTACCGTAGCACGAATCAAGAGAGAAGTAAACTGCTCTTAGTGTCACGCCATAGGCGCGACATCCCAAGGGGACATCTGCTTTTAGCACCCCGCCTTGCTGGGGCCGCCATAAGCGGGGCCGCCGCAGGTGTCCCCTCACAGAGGGGACAGTTTACCTTACGAGCGGCCCCTTTTCCCTTTTTTAAACGGCGGCCTTCCAGCACTCCTCAGCCTAGAACATGGGTGTGGGGACGCGCCCCCACCCCGTGCCCGTGCCCAGGGAGTGGATGTCGAGCAGGGCCAGGTTGTGGATATCCACGTCGGCGAAGAAGAGCGGGACACGCGTCGTCGTGATGCCGAAGATGATTGCTCTCGTGTTCTCCAAGCGAGGGGAATCGAGGCGCAGAAAGATCAGCCGGCGGACCGCGCCGTCAGGCGCCGCGGTAGCCGCCGGCGCGCCTTCTATGGCGTGGTGCGTCATCGTGTGGCCGCCCTGGAGGTGCCGGAAGGGATGGAGGATCCAGTCGGCGATCATCGCCAGCGTCTGATGATGCTCGTAGAGTCGCCACTCAGGACCGGTATCTGCGATCATCCCCTGCATCACATAGTGCTGCGGGACGAGGTAGACGAGGATGGGTCCGGTTGACTGATCGAGCCGGGACTTCACCCGCGGCAGCTCAAGGACATCGCCCATCCGGTTCTCGAGCATGATGGAGTCTCCCGGCAGGATGGCCATCGCCGTGACCCGCCCCGCCGACCAGAGCGGCAGCCGGGCGATCGTATAGGCGCGCAGGGCGAAGGCGCCCGTGACAGCCACGACCATGAGGAGGACAAACCCCAGCAGTGGTCGGAGCATTGATAATTTCCGGAACGGCAGGCGATCCGCGGCTTGCGCCAGCCCCCGGGGGAGGAACATGCCTGTCCGCGCCATGTACTGCCGATAGCGTTTGCCGAATTGGTTCACCATCCGCCGCTCCTCATCGCGCGCCAGGAGGTAGTAGAGCCCGACCATGATCGCCCACAGGACGATGGTAAGGAACCGCGGCCAGAGGATTGCCAACCCCAACCCGGTGGCTCCCAGGGCGAGGTACTGCGGGTGCCGGATCCATTGGTAGAGCCCGCCCAAGGCCGGGCCGCGCCGGAAGATCTTGTGGAAGTACACCTGCCCCGCGCAGACCAGGAAGATAACCGCCCCAGCCACGAAGAGGACTGAACCTGCGATTCGGACGGCCTGGAGGAATAACCCGGGCGGCACGACCATGTGCGGCAGGAAGAATGCCGCCAACCAGCGCGTGGCCGGCCACCGGGCGAGGAAGAGGAGGACGGGATTGAAGGCCGCGTAGAAAAACGCCGCAAAGGGGCTGATCATGATCAGCACCTCCAGCGCGATGATGAAGTACAGGACAATGACGCCACCGAAGAGACCGCGCGATCTAGTCATAGGAGCTCCTTTCTGAGCTTGGCAAGGTAGTTACTCCGTCGGCCGTTCAGGGGACGCTGCGCGTCCCTTGCACGGGGTTTATAGTGATCCATATATAACCTCCATACTGTATGCGACAGTGGATTGTTAAGCCCGGTCTTTCTCCCCGTCCCTTTGCGTCATGCCTTTTGACTTCTCAAGGCCGAGACGTTACTCGGAACACAGTAGCATGAACTCGCAGAGAAGTAAAATCTGATTTGTGCTGTTTGTGCAGGGCGGCAGGATGCTCAGGATAGCAATCACTTCGTCGGCTGAACCGCTTGTTAGGCCACATTCTTGGTATAGGAATCAGGCGAACAGTATCACTGAAATTATCGTTCCTATCACAACTATCCAGAGAATATCTACTTTCAGGAGCAAAGCAATAAGTGCACTACCGGCAAGCAGTACGTGAGATAAATCCCAATGGACATTCAAGGCAAAGCGAATAGTGACGGTCAGAAGTAATCCGACGAAGGAACACAGCACGCCGCCAATGACTTTATTAAAAGAGGGAGATGACCGCAAGCGGTCAAAGTAGGGTGCGATGCCCACCACTATTATAAAAGAAGGCAGAAAGATGCTGATAGTAGCAATTACTCCCCCAAGCGGGCCGCCCAATAGATAACCTATGAAGGTAGCAGTAATTACGATCGGCCCCGGAGTGATTTGTCCAAGAACAATCCCGTTCATAAAAGTTTGGCTGTCTATCCAATTTCGGACTCCCACAATTTCGTGAAGCATAAAAGGCACAGAAGCAAATCCACCGCCAAAAGCGAGCAAGTCTATTCTGAACAACAGAATAGACAGGTTGAATAGAGTTTGGTTGAAAAGAAAAAGCAGCAGGTAGCCAATAACGGAAACCGACAGGATGAATAAGAGCGGCTTTGTATATGTCAGAATTTTTACAGGAGAAATAGAACGGTGCGAATTAGGCTGCTTGGGTTTGATGATTGCTAATCCCCCCACAGCGGCTAAAAGAATGATAAGAATCGGGTTCACATTGAGACCGAACAGCGCGGCTGCGATACCCACAATGGCGAAGGCTTTCCAATCTTTCAAAATGGTTTTGCCAAAAGAAAGAGTGGCATTGGCTATGATAGCGACAATGATTGCTTGAAGTCCGCTGAAGGCCGAAACCGCGATAGGCAAATCGCGAGTGTAGGTGTACAGCGCGGCAAACGTCATCATCAAAAGAAAGGCGGGGAGACCGAATCCAACGAAACTTGCACCTGCACCGACTACGCCGCGCGTTGTCAAGCCCACATAAGCCGCCGCTTGCATGGCGGTGGCCCCGGGTATCATTTGGCAGAGAGCAACTCCATCGCTAAAGGCTTCCGCAGCAAGCCAGCGATTCTTTTCTACCGCCATCTTGCGAATATAGGCCACCATAGACGGCCCACCAAATGCAGTGATACCCAAGCGCAAAAAGGATGTGAACAATTTTATTATTGATGGTTGTGCATTAGGTGACATTTCTACTCGGAAGCGGCCTAACGGGGTTTATACCGATCCATATATAACCCCAATAATTGATGCGACATTTTTGCCTTTTCCTTAGCCATTCACCTCGGTATTTGTGATGCTCAACGTCCAGGGTGATTGGCACGCCCAATCCACCTTGCGGTTAGTCGGCGCCCTTGTCCGGCTCCTCATCCCTTACCAAACCCGGTGTCTGCGCAGATTGATCGCGGCGCCGGTCCGGATGGTCACGCTCGGTGAACCGACGCAGCCCCTCGAAGGTGGCGGGATCGAGAATCGAGCGGTTGAAGCACTCGGCTTCGATCCGAAGCCCCTCGGCGAGCGGGAGCCCGAACCCGCGGACGGCAGCTTCCTTGTCCGTACGGAGCGCAGGCTGCGGAAGCCTGCAGATGTACTCGGCGAGCTCAAGAGCGCGCGCGAGCGACTTGCCTTTCGGCACCACTTCATGAACCAGGCCGATGCGTTCTGCCTCCCGGGCATCGATCACCCGGCCCGTGATAATGAGCTCCAATGCGCGGCCCATTCCGATAATCCGGGGCAGCCGCTGGGTGCCTCCGTCTGCCAAGCCGATGTTCCAGCGCCGGCAGGTCACCCCGAATGACGCGTGCTGCTCGGCGATGCGGATATCGGCAAAACAGGCCCACTCCAGCCCTCCGGCATAGGCGACGCCGTTGACGGCGGCGATGATGGGCTTGTAGATGTCCGTCCAGCGGCTCGGACCGAGTATCCCGGGGCGCTCGCCCCGGTTGTGGGCGGCGATCTCCTCGGGCGTCATGGGGACTAATCCTTCCTCGGCCTTGAGATCGCCTCCTGCACAGAAGGCCTTTTCGCCCGTGCCGGTAATGACGGCAACCTTCGCGCCGTCATCGTCGCGAAATTGCGTCCAGGCCCGGATCAATTCCCGGTGTGTTGTCGGACCGATGCAGTTGAGCACCTCCGGCCTATTGAACCGGATTATGGTCACGGGACCGCGCTTTTCGTAAGCGATCTGTGTGAAATCCATTATGCCTCCTGAAGAACGTGGAGTCTGCCGATTCCGTGCGTTCCCCTCAATCGCCTAACGCCCGAGTTGGCCTGCATTTTTGAGCGCAGTGAAACAATGTCGGGTGCACCGATCTGTTATGCCTTTATTTCTTTGGCAATTTCCCATAATGACACTTCAATGGTCGAGCCTCGGAGATTATTGCGCAATAGTTGCACAATATGCATTTCGATTTAGTCTGCGTTCCCTTTTTGAATTTGCTCACAATGTCCGGCTCGATAATAAACGGACGACACATTGAAACAAAATCTATAGTACTGTTCTGGATGATATAATTAATGTCATCCATATTGTGTATCCCGCCGACAACTATCACCGGGATATTTACGGCCTTTTTTATTTGAATTGCCGCATCAAGATTAAATTTCAGCAGCGGTTTCGGCTGTTTCATAAATGTCTTGAGAATCGGCTTTGCTAGTGCCTTAACAAGTCCTGGAAGTTTTTTGTACTTGAACGTATATTCCATGATCGCATCTGCGGGCATTTTTTCTCCACGCATGGTGAATAAACCATCTTCAACGACACCGCAGGAAACTTCAATTGCCGCACAACCGGATTTTTCCAGCATTCGAGCTATGCGAACCGCTTCTGCAATTCTCATTCCGTTTTTACGCCCGTCGTAAGCATTCAATTTTGCTAAAATCGGATAAGCGCCGACCTGTTCTTTGGCTCTTTTAAAAATATCGCCGATAATTCGGTATCTATTTTCAGTTGAACCGCCCCATCGATCTTTGCGGCGGTTTGAGTAGGTGGACAAAAACTCGGATAGCAAATAGCCATGCGCTAAATGAAGCTGAGCTCCATCAAAACCTGCTTGTTTTGTTCTGATAATAGCTGAAACGAAATTGTCGATAATTTTATCTATGTCATCTTCGGATAGTTCCTTCGGCATATCTTCACCATAGAAGACATCGCGCAGAGCCGAAGGTGCAACAGTTGGCAAGCCTGTTGATTTTGAGCGGGTTTGCCTGCCGCAATGGGCTATCTGCATAATTATCGGAGTGCCATATTCATGAACGGCCTTCGTTATCTCTCTATATGCCGGAATACTGTCATCGTTATCGATCATCGTCATAGCAAACAAGCTGCTTTTCCCGTCTGCCTGAACGGCGGCATAACCGGTAATTATTGCTCCGGCATCACCTTTTGCCAAACGGATATAAAGCTTCTTCAACCTTTCAGTCGGAAAACCTTTTTCATCGGCCATTCCTTCATGTGTTGCCGAACGAATAATCCGGTTTTTCAATTTAATTCCAGCGAATGAGGTGTGTTTAAATACAGCATGAGTCATTTTACAACCTCCATTGTTCATTTGATGAGGCATAACGCTTAACTGACTTGCGCCCTTGCCTGCATCCGGCTTGTTAAGCGCTTATTTCACTTCAATCGTAATCTCCCCGTCCCTTTGCGTCATGCCTCTTAATCCCTTGCTAGCGGCCCCTTTTAACCCTTTCGCGCTCCAGGGCAATCTGCCGCGCCAGGTACATCTTTGCCAGACTCTGATACGGAACATCCCTCTTGTTGGCGAGGACTTTGAGCTCTTCCAGCATATCCGCCGGCAGGCGAATCGAGATCGATTTCAGCGATGGCTTCAGATTGGGGAATGCGGGCCTTTTGGCGTTCTTCCGATCAAAATAGTCCAGGGGGGAATGGGTTGCCCAGAACTCCCGTTCTTCGTCCTCGTTTTTGAATTTCGGAATTCGGTTATTCGTTTTCTTCATAAAATTCCCCCTCCTTCTTGTTCATATCCCGTGCGGAAATGACCCTGATGAGCTTGCCCCTCTTCGTAAATATGACGACGAGGAGACGACCTGCATCGGTTCGGCCGAATGCGGCCCATCGCTTTTCCGTGCGTGAGTGACTCGGATCTTCGAGAACGATCAGGGGCGCGTTAAAGAATATCTGCTCACACTCCCAGTTCTCGACCCTATGCTTGGCCAGGTTCTTATCGAGATTGCCCCGGTCCCATTGAAAACCGATAAAATCACCGTATTCAATTTCCATCCACGAAGATTGTATATGACAACGATATACATGTCAAGATCAAAAGCCGGGGAAGCACGGCTCCGTCAAAATTCCGGCATGTCCCGCCAAAGGCGGGATTCAATCTTGCTCCTTTGAAAAAGGGGGGACTGAGGGGGGGGCGGATCAAGATCATTTTCAAAATGAATTCAGCCATCTAAGACTGGCTTTGACGTACCCCAGGGTTAAAGATCCCACATTGAATATCATCGACTTCTATGGTATATTTGCCTCATGGTAGATGAACATGATATAGGACGTGTAGCAACTCATTTGGGGACCGCAGCCAATGCCTCGCAGGTCATCCTGTTCGGCTCCTATGCCCGGGGTGAGGGAAACGAGCATAGCGATGTCGATTTCATGATTATCGCTGAGAGCGATTTGCCGAGGTTCAAACGCAGTCGGGAGCTCTATAAACTGCTGCGGCCCTACCCCTTTGCCATGGACCTGGTCGTATATACTCCGCAAGAGATTGAGAAAGGGAAGAGATCCCCTGTCTCTTTTGTGTCGACCGTATTGCGGGAAGGGAAGACCCTGTATGTCCGAGGAGATGGAGATAGCAAGACAGTGGCTGGCCAAGGCCAGGAATGATCTGCTCAACGCAGACAACAATCTCGCATCGAAAGAGATTCCGTGTGACACTGTCTGCTTTCATTGCCAACAAGCGGCTGAGAAGCTCCTCAAGGCATATTTGATAGGAAACGGACTCGTACCCCCTCTCACCCACGATCTACTCCTTGTTTTGGAACAGATCCTCCCCCTGAATAAGGAGGCGGAGAAACTGCGTGATCCCCTTGCGATACTCATGCCATATGCTGCTGAAATTCGCTATCCTGATGGGTGGTACATGCCTACCGAAGCGGATGCCAGGGAGGCGAGGAAGGCCGCCGATCAGGTCTTGAAATGGCTTGAAAACGTCTTGTCCCCACTCTTCCAGTAGGACACCCAAAACAGATAACCTTGGATGCCCCTGATAGTATTCCGGGCCACCTCGATGAGACAGAGAGGTGCTGATCCTTAGTCCATCAGTGTGGTAGCATTATTCATATAAATGCTGAGATTGGAGGTTAAACCTTTTTATCTATCCGGTGTCTAATATGACAGAGCCAACCATGGAAGGCGAAGATCGCTTAGTAGAGAGGGCTCGGGCTGGCGACGAGGGGGCCTTTGAGGACCTGGTCAGGAGATATGAAAAGCCGATCTATTATCTCGCCCTGCGCTTTGTTCAGGAAGAGGGGGCGGCGGCTGACCTGGCCCAAACGACATTTCTGAAGGCGTTTCAAGGCCTGCCGGGCTTTCGCCGGAGATCGAGTTTTAAGACGTGGCTCTATCGGATTGCTATGAACCTTTGCAAGAATTACCTTCGCGACCAGGGGAAGAAAAAGACGGAGAGCCTGGGGGAGATGGACCCACCTTCCACTGCCAACCCTCTGCGGGAGGTTATCGAGCATGAAGGCCGGAGGCTCCTGGCACTGGCCTGGGAAAAACTCCCTGAAAAACAGCGGCTCACCATGACGCTGAAGGTGCACGAGGGGATGAAGTACCGGGAGATCGCGAAGGTCATGGGATGTTCCGTGGGGACGGTCAAGGCCAATTTTCACCATGCCTGTACAAAACTGAAGGCGATGCTTCAGGAGGGAAGAGATGAGATGCCATAGGGTGCAACGATTGTTGCCGGACTTTCTCGGCGATGAGCTCTCCCTTAAGAAGAGGGAACGGGTCGAGCAGCACCTCGAAAAGTGCCCGGCGTGTAGGGCGGAGTTGGTTGCGCTCCAGGGCGTCTTGGGTGGCCTAGCTTGGCAAGCGCTTCCTCAAAAAGGGGAGGCGTTTTGGCAAGGGTTCACCACACGGGTGATGAGAGAAGTAAGGAGAAAGCGGTTAATCCCCGCCGAGAAAAAAACGCCCCTGCTCTTGCCCGGGTGGCGGGTCCTGCTGCCTGCGGCCGGGATGGCTGCGGCCATCATCGTGGCGGTGATCGCCATCAAGGGGGGCTTAGGGCCTGACCGAGGGCAGTGGACTGCTTGGGATGCCCAGGAGGCACAGGAGGCCCTTGTTGAGGTGGCCCAGTCTTTTTCCGTCGACCCCCTGGCTGGGGAGGATGAAGGTCTCCTTGGCCGGGGAATCAGTCTGAACGGCGGCAATGGGTCGGCAGAAGGGCAGGGCATCGCCTTCAAACCGGCGGAGAGGGCGGTCCTCACCGAGGCCCTGTCGCAACTTACCGGCGATGAAGATCTCGCCGGGCAATTGGATACGCTCAATGAAAGGGAGCTGGAGCGGTTTGATCAACTCCTTTCTGCGAGGTATCCATATAGCTAAATAATTTGCCATGACCAATTGGCACCAGCGAACCATAAAAATCCCCCCTTACCCCCCTGTATCGCACAGCGATACATCCCGACCTCTCTTATTTATGTACAGCAGAGCGGGACATTTAGCAAACCGAAGGTGACCCTTTGGTCAGGGGGGATGGCCGGAGGTGGCCCTTTGGCCAGGGAATTTGGAACCTATTTTCTAGGAAAGGAGAAAGAACTATGAAGAAGCAATGGCTTGCTATGGCGCTGATCATCGGTCTGGGTCTCGGCACGGGAAAGGTCCTTGCTCAGCCCGCCACACCCCCTCCGAAAGGAGAGGAACGGCCGATGAGTCAGGAGCGGAGAGAGGAGCTGAGAAAAAAGGTAGAGCTCATCTGGCAGCAGAAGCTGACGGAGAAGCTGGATTTAACGGAAGAGGAAAAGGCCAGGGTCTTCCCCTTGCTGCGCCAGTATGAAGAGCGAAAGCGGGCGCTGAGGCAGGAAAACAGGGAATTGGTGCGCGAGCTGGAGCAGATGATCGAGGCAAAAGCGACGGCGGGAGAGCTCAAGAAAGCCATAAAGGCGCTGGAAGAGAACGACGGCAAGCTCCGCGAGGTGAGGGAGGAGGGATTCCATGAGCTCGCAAAGATCCTCCCCGTAGAAAAGCAGGCGCGATACATCGTCTTTCAACTGCAGTTCCGGCGCGAGATGCGCGGCCTGATGCATAAGGCGAGACACCACGAGAGAGGGCCAAGGACCCCGTGAGGAGGGGCCTCCTTTACAACCCCCCGGTGAGATGCTACTCTCATGAGAGATGCCGCGAGAGGAGCCAGATACCGGGGGGTTGTATGCGGAGGTCGTCGTTGCCCTTCCCCTGGACAAGACCTTCCACTATGCCATACCCCTGCCGCTGCGATTCATCTGTGAGGCCGGCAGGAGGGTCCTGGTACCGCTAGGCAAACGCAAGGTCACGGGCTATGTGCTGGGCACATGCTCTGATCTTCCTCCCGGCATCGAGAACAAAGACATCAAAGAAATTATCGATTGCCTCGACGAGGCGCCCCTGTTTGACCAGGGGATGCTCCGATTCTTTTGCTGGATCGCCGATTACTACCTCGCACCCCTGGGACAGGTAATCAAGGCGGCCCTGCCGCCCGGTATCAACTGGGAGAGCTACTATCATTGTTCCCTGACGCCGGAGGGGAGGCAGGCCGTTGCAGAGGGTTCTTCCGATCAAACCCCGGCTGCCCGGGTGCTGCAGGCGATAGATCCGCACACTGGAAGCCCGTTCAAGGGGCTGCTCAAGACCAATCCTCACCGCTCTCTGTTTTTTTCCCTGGAGAAAAAGGGCCTGGTCTCCCTGGAGGCGCGCATACAGCCGGGCAGGACCAAGGTGAAAAAGGCGGCCTTTGCGGAGGTCGTGCCCTCACCCCCTCCCCTCGATGCCCTCACCCCCACAGAGCGGGAGATCCTCTCCTTCATCGAGGAGGGAGGAAGGCCCTCGCTCAAGGAGCTCCGGAAGCGGTTCAGAAAGGCCTCCGCGGCTCTCAAGGCGCTCGTGGCCAAGGGGCAGGTGCAGATAAAGGAGGAAGAGGTCTACCGCGAGCCGATCCCGGACACGGTGGAGAGAGAGGAAGGCCTTTTCTCCCTTACCCCGGAGCAGCAGGCAGCGGTGGAGCAGATAGGAAAGGCCCTCAAGGAAGATACGTTCCGCCCCTTTCTCCTCCACGGTATCACGGGGAGCGGAAAGACCGAGGTCTACCTCAGGGCGGTGCAGGAGGCCCTGGCCCTGGGCAAGCAGGCCGTGATCCTGGTGCCTGAGATCTCCCTCACCCCCCAATTGGTGGGGCGCTTTCAAAAACGGCTGGGCATAGAGATGGCCCTCCTGCACAGCGGTCTCGCGCCGGGGGAGCGATACGACCAATGGAGGAAGGCGAGAAGAGGGGAGGTCCGGGTGATCATCGGCGCCCGTTCCGCCGTCTTCGCCCCCTGCAGCAAGGTGGGCTTGATCATCGTGGATGAAGAACATGACACCTCCTATAAACAGGAAGACGGGGTGAGATATAATGCGCGGGATCTGGCCGTTATGCGGGCGCAGAAGGAAGGGGCAGTCGTCGTCCTCGGCACTGCCACCCCGTCGCTCGAATCCTTTTACAATGCCGGGCAAGGAAGATACAAAACCCTCTCCCTGCCAAACCGGGTAGGGGGCGGGGTCCTGCCCACGGTGGAGATCGTGGACCTCAAGAAAGAAAACCATGGGCTCTTCTCTCCCCCCTTACAGAACGCCTTGGCGGAAAACCTGGCGGCTGGTCGGCAATCCCTCCTCTTTTTGAATCGCCGGGGTTTCTCCCATGCGGCCATCTGCGCCGATTGCGGCGCCGCCTTTACCTGCCGCCAGTGCAGCGTCTCCCTCACCTATCACGCCCGGAGAAAGGCCCTGCTCTGCCACTATTGCGGCTATCATCTTCCCGCCTTCCAGATATGTCCGAAGTGCGGAGGCGGCAAGATCCGATTGCTCGGCGTCGGCACGGAAAAGGTGGAAGGAGAGGTAAAGCAGCTATTCCCCGGGGCCAGGGTGGCGCGGATGGACAGCGATGTCATGATCCGGCGAGGCGCCCAGGGGAAGGTGTTGCGCGCCTTGGAGCAAGGGGAGATAGACATCCTCGTGGGGACCCAGATGATCGTCAAGGGGCACGATTTCCCCGGGATTACGTTGGTGGGGATCATCGCGGCCGATGTCGCCCTCCATCTCCCGGAGCTGCGGGCGGCGGAGCGGTGCTTTCAGCTCATCAGCCAGGCAGCAGGCAGGGCGGGGAGGGGAGGGAATCCGGGGAGGGTCATTATCCAGACATTCCTGCCCGAGCACTACGCCATTCAAAGGGCCAAGGAGCATGACTTTTTGGGCTTCTATGAGGAAGAGATGAAATCGCGCCAGGCCTTACGCTTTCCCCCCCTGACCCGCATGGTCAATATACGGGTCTCTGCCGGAAACCCCCATGATGCGGAACAAGGGATACGGAGGCTCGCAAAAAAAGGCACGGCATTGCTCAAGACCCTGCGAGGAGCGGTGGAGATGCTGGGACCGAGCCCTGCCCCCTTATATCAGATCAAGGGCAGATACCGCTGGCAACTCCTCTTCAAGGGTGAACGGGTCGCCCTGCTGCAACAGCTGAGCCGCTCCCTGGTGCAAGAAGGCAAGGGGTTCAAGAAGGCCGCCATAGAAGTAGACGTGGATCCCGTTTCGCTTCTGTAAAGAAATGTCATAAGAAAGCCCCGCTCTTTGTCGCTGTGCTCCCCTACCATTCAGATTGAGAAGGTGGGGATGCCGCAAGCGGCAGACATCCCATTCCCCCACCTATTGGATATAGCTATAATTGAGGGGATGTCACTCCCGCTCGCCAATGTATGTAGAAATAAGGACGACGGGATCCCTGCCGCCCTGCGGCATCCCCTCATTAAGAATCTAAATGTCCCCCTCTGCTTTCTATACAAATATAACTGATGGGATGTCGCAGAGCGACAGTTGGGGAGAAGCGGGAAAAGTGACACATTTATATTAGAAAGCGGGGGGGGACATTTGGATATTGTTAAGGATGGGGTGTCGCAAAGCGACAGATCTGACCAAAGGGCCACTGGCCAAGGGGTCACCTTCGGCTTCGGCCGCAGTCCGCAAAATCTAAAAAAGTCCCGCCCAACTTTGTATAATGATGCTCCTTTAAATCTTTTAAGGACATCATGCCGCTCCCGCTCCTCAATATAGAGATAAGGATTACGGGATCCCGAAGCGGGAAAGGCGGCAAGATCGGAATGGCGGCCCCGCACCTCAATATGATTTTTGCGGACAACGGGGTCCCTGCCGCTCTGCGGCCCCCTCCCTTTCAGATCTTATAATTGATGGGATGTCACTTTGTGACACATCCCCTCATTAAGAATCTAAATGTCCCCCTCTGCTTTCTATACAAATATAACTGATGGGATGTCGCAGAGCGACAGTTGGGGAGTAAAACGGGAGATGTCGCAGGGCGACAGTGTGGGAGTTGACTTTCCAGGGTGCATTCTATAGAGTTTGATGGGCAACATGATGGTGATGTTGGTTATCGAGGAAGGGTCTTCTTTCTACGGTCATCTCTGTTGCCCAGATAGCAGGAAGCGAAAGGTCGCTTGACCATATGAGCGAGCAAAACGGTGAGATCAAGGATACGCATCAGTTCGCCGAAGCCCTCGGCTTTCTCTGCTCTGAGAAGCGGACAGGGGGGCTCCTCATCCGAGCGGAAGGAAGGGAAGGGGAGGTGTTCCTCCATGAGGGGAGAATTACACACGCCCAATTCGGCCACTGTGTCGGCCTCAAGGCGCTCCTCTTCATGCTCGGTTGGGAAGCAGGGACGTATAATTTTACCCCGCAGCAGACCAGCGACCAAACGACCATCGAGATGGAAGCCGCCGCGGTCCTGTCCCTGCTTGCGCAACAGGTACAGGAGTGGAATCGGATAACTCAGGATCAAACCCTGAACCTCAACGCTGTCCTCCATTTGCTCCCCCAGGCCAGCGGTACCATCAGGCTGACCAAGGAGGACTGGGATATCTTGGCCAGGATAGACGGCAGGAAATCTTTAAAGGATATCTCCTATGAGATGTACGTGCCGCCCCTCGATCTGGTCAAGGTAATGCAGCGATTTCGTGATGCCGGTCTCGTCGGAGCAGGGAGCCGTCATCCGGAAAAGGCCGGCGCTGTCTTGGGCAAGGATTACTTGTCGGCCCTGGAAAAGGAACTGAACCTGGCAATAGGACCGGTAGCCTCCATCGTCTTGGAAGAGGCATTAAAGGATTTACAGGAGGCAGCCGAACCTCTCACCGCGGACAAGATAGAGATCGTGCTGGAACGGCTATCCAAGGCGATGCCCGATGAGAAAAAAAGGGTGCGTTTTGAGCAGACTGCCCGAAGACTGGCCGTGGAATTCTCCGGGAAGCCGCCGCTAAAAGAAGATCAAGAAGAGACAAAGGGATGAAAAAGGCCTGCTCCCTGCTCATGCTCTTATTCCTCCTTATGCTCCCGGGGAAACCCGAAGCAAAAGGTGCATATCCCTATCGCTTTCCCGAGAGCAAAACGGGGATAGATCTCTCGGCCAATACCGTCATCGGCGCATCCCAGGACTATATCATAACAAAAGAAGACACCCTCCTGGACGTCGCCAGAAACTTCGATCTGGGTTACAACGAGCTGGTGCTCGCCTATCCCGAGATCGATCCGTGGATAACGCCTGCCGGGGAAAAGATATCCATCCCTACGGAGTGGGTGCTTCCCCCTGTCAAGGCAAAGGGGATTGTGATCAATGTTCCGGAGTTAAGGCTCTACCTCTTCTTCAACGATATCCATATGGTCAAGACCTATCCCATCGGCATCGGAGTCCTCGATGCGCCCACGCCCCTCGGGAGGTTTACCATTATAGAGAAGACCAAGAACCCCACGTGGAATATCCCGCTCTCCCTGCAGGAGGAGTACGGACGGAAATGGATGCCCCCGGGCCCGGACAACCCCCTCGGGGCGTATCGGCTGCGGCTCTCCAACTATGATGTCGGCATCCACGGCACCAACATCCCCTGGGGCATCGGGAGGCTGGTGAGCCACGGCTGCATACGGCTCTATCCCGAGGATATCGAGGAGCTCTTCACGTTAGTGAAAGTGGGCACGCCGGTAGAGATCATCTATGAGCCGATCAAGATCGGTTTCAAGGAGGGGCATATCTTCGTCGAGGTCCACCCCGATCTCTACAACGAGATCACCGACCTCCTCATTCACACGGCGCGGAAGCTCTTTGTCTATCAGCTCTGGGAGGAGATCGACCTCGATCTCCTCGTCAAGGCCCTCGAGGAACACAAGGGGGTCCCCATCGATATCACGCGCAAAAAATAAGGGCGGCAACGTGAAGCCGAAGGTGGCTCTTTAGCCAGTGACCCTTCGGTCAGCTGCCGCCCTGCTGCGGGAAATACGGGCAGTTACTTCTGCATTCCCTTCTCAAAGGTCTTTTGACTCTTAGCAGCAGCAGCCTCAGCCTTAGCAGCAGCGGCCTCGGCCCGTGCAGCGGCATCCTCAGCCTTCTTGACCGCTGCATTGACCTGCTCCTGTGTAGCACAGCCTGCCACCCCAAGAGCCGTAATAAGAAACAGAGCAGAAAGACCAAGACCGAACTTCTTCAGCACAGCACTCTTCATCATAATACACCCTCCCTTCTGAAATTTTAGGCAATCAACCCTCTCATTAATTTCCCTTATACCCCCTCCGTACCATAATTTCAAGGGGTTTTTTTAATTTTTTTTCTGAGCCGCTGGGCAGCCCTCAGGCCGAAGCCGAGGGCCAAAGACGCCCCTATGAGGATGACCAGAGAGGCGGCGAAAAAGACGGCGAGAAACTCCATGGGATGGTGCAGGTCGTAGGCGATCTTCATCATGACGACGCCGAAGGCCAGTACCCCGAGGGAAATGAGGAAGAGGGCGAGATAGAGAGCCGCTAACATTGATTCTTTCCCCTTGATTAATCTACTCGCTCCATCATAGCCTCATTCCCTGCATCGGGCAACCTCTGTCGCACAGCGACATCCCATCATTTAAATTTTGCCGCCTTGCGGCATGATGTCCTTAAAAGATTTAAAGGAGCATCATTATAGAAAATGGGGTGGGATGTGTCGCCTTCCCCGCTTGCTCCCCAACTGTCGCTCTGCGACATCCCATCAGTTATATTTGTATAGAAAGCAGAGGGGGACATTTAGATTCTTAATGAGGGGATGTGTCACAAAGTGACATCCCATCAATTATAAGATCTGAAAGGGAGGGGGCCGCAGAGCGGCAGGGATCCCGACATCCTTATTTTTATAATGGAGAGCGGGAGCGATCCCCCACTGTATCGCAAGGCGATACATCCCATCATTTATATTCTGTAGAAAGCGGGGGGGGACATTCAGATAGTATTAAGGAGGGGATGTCACTTCGTGACACATCCCCTCAATAGAGATATCTAATCTAAAAGGTGGGGGACAGCAGACAGGTTGACGAGGGACATCTTTCGGTATATTTTAATAACGATGGAGCCACAAGAGAGATGGTGCTATTTCATTCCCGGTGATCTTCTAGCCAGAGATTCAGGCAGAGAGGGCACTGTCACTGCGTGCCAAGCAGTATCACTGCCGAACAGAGCGGGGGGTACTCAGTGAAGGACGGAGGAATGAAGCCAAAAAAGAAGAAAATACGCTTTTCGATCTGGTATCTCCTGCTCGCCCTGTGGGGCGTGTTCCTGATCAATCAATTTTTTATAACCCCTCAGAAGACCGAGGAGATCAGCTACAGCCAATTCAAGGGCCTCCTGGCCGGAGGTCACGTCAAGGAGGTGACCATAGGCAAGGAGAAGATCACGGGAAAGGCCCTCATGTCCGGCGAAAAGGAGAAGGAGAAGACTTTTGTGACCGTCAGGGTGGAGGATCCTGGGCTGGTCGCCGAACTCCTTCGACACAAGGTCACCTTCTCAGGAAAGAGCGAAAATATCTTCCTGAACAGCCTCATCGCGTGGGTCTTGCCGCTGCTCGTCTTCGTGGGGATCTGGATATTCTTCATACGCAGGATGGGCAGGGGTCCTGAGTTCATGTCCATCGGGCGCTCCAAGGCCAGGATTCTCGCCGAGGATCAGCTGGGGGTCACCTTCGACGACGTGGCCGGCGTGGATGAGGCCAAGGAGGAGCTCAAGGAGACCGTGGAGTTCTTGAGGAATCCAAAGAAATTCACCCAGCTCGGGGGACGGCTGCCGAAGGGGGTCTTGCTGGTCGGCCCCCCCGGCTGCGGCAAGACCCTCCTGGCCAAGGCCGTGGCTGGCGAGGCCAAGGTCCCCTTTTTCAGCATCAGCGGATCGGAGTTTGTCGAGATGTTCGTGGGGGTGGGGGCGGCCAGGGTGAGGGATCTCTTCGCCCGCGCCGTGGAGAAGGCCCCCTGCATCATCTTTGTCGATGAGCTGGACGCCCTGGGCAAGGCCAGGGGGATCAATCCCATAGGAGGACACGACGAGCGGGAGCAGACCTTGAACCAACTCCTGGTGGAGATGGACGGCTTCGATACCAAAAAAGGGGTTATCCTCATGGCCGCCACCAACCGCCCGGAGATCTTGGACCCGGCCCTGCTGCGTCCCGGGAGGTTCGACCGCCATATCCTGGTGGATAGACCCGACATCAAGGGGAGGCAGGCGATCTTTGAGGTCCACGCCAAGGGGGTCACCTTAGCCAAAGATGTAGACTTCAAGGTCCTGGCCGGGATGACCCCGGGGTTCGTGGGGGCCGATCTGGCCAATGTGATCAACGAGGGGGCGCTCTTGGCTGTCCGGCGCGGCAAAAAGGCCGTGGGCATGGCCGAGATGGAGGAGGCCATCGAGCGGATGGTGGCCGGGCTGGAAAAGAAGACCAGGGTGATGAATGTGCAGGAGCGCCGGATCGTGGCCTATCACGAGCTGGGCCATGCCCTGATGGCCCTCACTGTCCCTCATGCCGATCCCGTGCAGAAGGTCTCCATTATCCCGCGGGGGATAGCAGCCCTGGGCTACACCCTCCAACGCCCAACGGAAGATCGATATCTCATGACCAAATCCGAGCTCCTCGATAAACTCACCATGCTGCTCGGGGGGAGGGTGGCGGAGGAGCTGGCCTTTGACGAGGTATCCACCGGCGCGCAGAACGACCTTGTCAAGGCCACCGACATCGCCCGCAGCATGGTGAAGGAATACGGCATGAGCGAAAATTTGGGGCTCGTGGCCTTTGAACGGGATCGACTGTCTCCCTATATCCAGAGCCCGCAATTTCCTTCTTCGCAGGAATACAGCGAAGAGACCTCCCGTGAGATAGACGCAGAGATCAAGAGGATCGTTGATGAGGCGCACCAGCGCGCCAGGCGGATCCTCAAGAAAAAGAAGGCGATATTGGATAAGGTGGCCAAGATCCTCTTGGAGAAAGAGGTCATTACCGGAGACGAGCTCAAGCGGCTCGTGTCCGAGGCCGCCTGATATGCCCCGCAACCCCATCCCCCACGTCCTCTCCCGGGTTATGGGGACCATCCGCCGACACGCCATGATAGAGCCGTGCTCCCATATCGGGGTGGCGGTGTCCGGGGGGATCGATTCGGTGGCCCTCCTGGACATCCTGGCAGGCCTGCAGGCAGAACTCCATATTGCCCTGACAATCCTCCACCTGAACCACGGGATCAGGGGTGAAGAGGCGGCCAGGGACCAGCGATTCGTCCAAGAGCTGAGCGCGAGCTATTCCCTCCCCTATCTCGGCGAAGAGGTCGATGTGCCGGCCTATAAGAAACAAAAATCCCTTTCCCTGCAAGAGGCGGCCAGGGAGCTGCGGTATCTCTTCTTTGAACAGGCCATGGATACCCTTGACCTGGACAAGGTGGCTATCGGGCAGACGGCCGATGACCAGGCCGAGACCGTCCTGATGAGGCTGATCCGAGGCGGGGGGGCCAGGGGACTCAAAGGGATACCCCCTGTGCGGGGCAGGTACATCCGTCCCCTGATCGAGGTATGGCGGGCGGAGCTCCTGCAATACGCCCGGCACAAGGAGCTCTCGTTTGTCCAGGACAGCTCGAACCTCAAGAAGGATTACCTTCGCAACCGGATCCGCCATGAGCTCCTCCCCGCCCTGGGAGGATACAACCCCGGCATCAAGCATCGTCTCGTGCACCTGGCCGAAATCCTGGGTGAAGACGACAGCTATCTCGAAGGCCTCGCGCAAGAGATCGCCAAGGGGATCGTCATGGCGGGTGGAGAGGTCTCCATCCCCATCCCCTCTCTGCTCTCCCTGCCCCTGGCTTTGCAGGCCAGGGTCCTGCAGCGCGCCTTTACCGGCCTCTCCTCAGGGGGCATCCTCGAATACCCCCACATAGAAGGCGTGATGACGCTGATCCAGGGGGCAGGGGGGAGCAAGAGGGTGACCCTACCGGGTGGGTATTGGGCAATGAGGTCCTATGACACCCTGCGCATGGGAAGGGAAAGGGAGACCTTGGAAGGGATGGCAGGGGAGAGTGAACTCCTTATTCCAGGCAGGACACGGTTAGACGGACTGGGGGTTGAGCTGGAGGCCACTATAGCCAGGGGGAGTCACGATCCTCAAACGGACCCCCCGGCGACTCCCGATACCGCGTTTCTCGACTTTCATCGGCTGGTCCTCCCCCTCCGCGCCAGATCCTTTCGATTCGGGGACAGCTTCATACCCCTGGGGATGAAGGGGCGAAAGAAGCTCAAGAACTTCTTCATAGACCTCAAGATCCCGCGCGCGGAACGGTTGAAGATACCCCTGGTGATCTCGGGGAATGATATCTGCTGGGTGGCCGGGTTGAGGATCGATGAGCGGTTTAAGATCCTCCCAGATACCGGAAAGACCCTGAAGCTCCGCCTGATGCGGTTATAGCAGCTCTCCTTCTCCCGGTGCGTCTGCGCTTGCCCCCCCTGCCTCTCCTGCCATGGTCTCATCCACCATCTGGTCGAGGTCTCCCCCCATATCCTCCCCCAGCTCCTTGCCCATCCGCTTCATCCAGCGCGCCATGGAACGGGGATCTTGCTCATCGATATCACCGAGGCGCGAGGGATCGGCCAGGCGCTCCATCCGATCCTCTTCCGAGCGCAGGAAGGCCACCCGGGAGATAAGCTTGGTGAGCCTTTTCCCGCCGCATTGTTTACAGACAGCGCGGAATCCCTCTTGCTTTAAGACCAAAAAGGTAGAAGAGCGCCCGCATGCCTCGCACCGGTACTCATAGATGGGCATCAGCCGATTCCTTATCCGCCTTGCGTAGCGCAGACAGTCCGGAAGGTGATTGTCAAACCTACAGAGACTTCAGCACGATTTCATCATACGTCTTTCGCCACTTCGGGGGCAGGAGGGTCTTGGTCCCATCGAAGTAGCCGACTGCCATCAAGAGCGGGATCCAGTAGTTCTCCGAAATCTGGAATTCCTTGCGCACGGCGTCATGATCGAAGCCGTCCATCGGATGGGTATCCACGCCCAGGTGCTTGGCGGCGAACATCAGGGCCATGGCAAAGAAGCCCGCATTCTTGCAGGCAAAGGCCTGTTCCATCTCCGGCCTTGCACCGTAGAGGCCCTGACAGGCGTTGAGGAACCACTCATGCTGTTCTTCTTTCATGGCGCCTGCCTTGATCATCTCACGGAAGTTCTTCTCCACAAGGGGATGCCCCTTTTCCCAGCCGGTCCGATCCGCGAGGCAGATGAAGACTACCGGAGCCTCGCTCACCTTGGGCTGATTCCAGGCAAGCTTTCTGAGGCGCATTTTTTCTTCCGGTGTCTTGAGGATGATCAGGCTCCAGGGCTGGAGGTTGAAGCTCGAAGGGGCCTGTGCCGCCATCTCGATCATCTGCTTGATGAGGCTATCCGGCACAGGCTTCTTGGGATCGAAGAAGTTTACCGCCCGTCTCTTGAGAAGCACATCCTTGAAGTCCATAAGCCCCCCTTTCTTTGTGCTTAGTTATGCCTCCTTTGTAACCAAAGAACGAACATAGTAAGTATAAGCAGCAAGAATGCCCAAATCCAGCACCAAGGCAAAAAAGGGGAAGGTTGCACCCAAGGCAGTTTTTAAAGGTTTTAGAGCACTATTAATAAGAAAAGGCGAAAGAATGATCAAGCAAATGACTGCCAAAATAATCAAGGGATTGTAATGGGCATATATGGCGATGTCCCTTCCCAGATAGAGGCCGATGACGATGTACAAGATAATGATGGGCCTGAGCCAGGGGGTACTCATATTAAGATAAAGGCCGATGAAGAGGAAGATAAGGAAGAGGGGGAGATGGACCAGCATTCCGGGGAAGCGATAGGCGGAGAAGCCCTGCGTGCCGGGAAAGGGCCTGATAAAGTACGCGCCATATCTCTTTAAAATAGGCCCAACCCCCATTTATTCGTAAAAACCCCTATTAAATATATTGTCTTTAAGATTAAATCGTTACCCTAGTCCGATTCCTAAGCCGGATCAATCCGCCGCTCGGAAGCGGAAGATCGGAATGCGGCCTGCCTTTTTCTGCAAGGTATCCAGATAGGTGTAGATCACCGGCGTGATATAGAGGGTGATGAATTGCGAGAAGAGAAGCCCGCCGACCACCGCGAGCCCCAGGGGGCGGCGTGACTCGGCTCCGGCTCCGAAGCCCATAGCAATCGGCAAGGTCGCCATAAGGGCGGACATCGTGGTCATCATGATAGGACGGAACCGGATGAGGCAGCCTTCATAGATGGCATCGGCAGGGCTCTTGCCCTCCTTCCTTTCGGCAGCCAAGGCAAAATCTATCATCATGATCGCGTTCTTCTTCACGATGCCGATCAGCATGATGATCCCGACAATCGCATAGATGTTGAGATCGACGTGGAAGATCATCAAGGTCACCAGGGCGCCGAACGCCGCAGACGGGAGGCCGGAAAGGATGGTCAGGGGATGGACGAAGCTCTCGTAAAGGATCCCCAGAACGATATAGATGACCAGGATGGCCATGAGCAACAGGAAACCGAGACCGCGCATGGAGGATTGAAAGGCCTGGGCCGTGCCCTGAAAGCTGGTGCTGATCGTTGCCGGCGCGTTTTTTGCAGTCACCGTGCGAACGGCATCCACCGCCTCTCCGAGAGAGATGCCCGGCTTGAGGTTAAAAGAGAGGGTGACGGCAGGGATCTGCCCGAGATGGTTCACGCTGAGCGGTCCGACCCCCTTCGTGAGGTTGGCCACGGAGTTCAGCGGAACGAGCTGATTCGTGGAGGAGCGGATATAAAGCATCGCTAAGGCATTGGGATCAAGCTGGTACCGGGGCTCCAGTTCCATGATGACATTGTACTGATTATTGGGCGCAAAGATCGTAGAGATCTGGCGGGAGCCATAGGCTGTGTACAGGGCATCTTCCACCTGCTGCGCGGTCACCCCCAGGGCTGAGGCCTTGTCGCGATTGATCTCGATATTGACCTGAGGGTTCTTGATTTGCAAATCGCTCGTCACATCCTGGAGGATCGGCAATTCCCGCAGCTTTGCCTCGAGCAGAGGGGCATAGTCATATAAATCCTTCGTGTTCGGCGATTGCAGGGTAAATTGATACTGACTCTTTGACAGGGTCCCTCCGATACGGATCGGCGGCGGGTTCTGTAAAAAGGCCCGGACCCCGGGGATTTGCGCCAGCTTGGGCCGGAGCTCCTGGATGACCTCATCCGCACTCAGGCTCCGTTCCGACCTTGGTTTTAAACGTATGAAGACGCGGCCTGTATTGGAACCTATCAGGGTTCCTACCGGCCCCACCCCCGACATAAAGGAGCCGACATTTGGGTCCTGGCGCACGATGGCGGCTACTTTAAGCTGGTGCTCTTTCATGGAGTCGAAAGAAATCCCCTGGACCGCCTCGGTAAAACCGAAGATCTGCCCTATATCCTCGCTCGGGAGAAACCCTTTCGGGATAATGACAAAGAGAAAGATTGTCGCTACGAAAATGAGACCTGAGACCACAAGGGTGGCAAAGCGGTGCTCTAATATAATCTTGAGACTTCTGTCATACCCCCCAAGAATGCCGTCGAACCATCGCTCCGATAGATCATAGATTCGCGTATGGCGCTCCGAATGTGCGGGACGGAGGAATCGGCTGCAGAGCATAGGGGTCAGGGTCAGCGAGACAACGCCGGAGATCAGGATGGCGATGCCGATCGTGACGGCAAACTCGTGGAGCAATCGCCCGATGATCCCGCCCATAAAGAGGACGGGGATGAAGACGGCAACCAAAGAAAGGGTCATGGAGATGATGGTAAAGCCGATCTCTTTTGACCCATTGAGACTGGCCTCTAAAATCCCTTCACCTTTCTCGATATGGCGGACGATATTTTCGAGCATAACGATGGCGTCATCGACCACAAACCCGACTGAAAGGGTCAAGGCCATGAGCGAGAGGTTATCGAGGCTGAAGTTTAAGAGATACATGGCCGAGAAGGTGCCCACGATGGAAAAAGGAAGCACCATGCTCGGGATGAGGGTGGAAAAGACGTTCCGGAGAAAGAGGAAGATGACCAGAACGACCAGGCAGAGTGCCAAAAACAGGGTGAACTTGACATCGTTCACGGAATCCCGGATCGATACGGAGCGGTCGTAGAGGGTGGTGAGGTTGATCGCTGCCGGCATCTGGGCCCGAAAGCTGGGAAGGAGTTTTTTGATCGAGTCGACGACCTGGACGGTATTCGTTCCCGGCTGGCGCTGGATGGCCAGGACGATGGCGGGGGTTTCATTATACCAATTGGCGGTCTTATTATTTTCCACGCTATTGATGACCCTGCCGATCTGCTGGAGGCGCACCGGCGAGCCGTTCCTGTAAGCCACGATCAAAGGCCGGTAAGCTTCTGCCGCCATCAATTGACCATCGGCCTGCAAGGTGACTGCCTGATAGGGCCCCCATAAGGTGCCTGTGGGCAGGTTCACGTTCCCCTTTTGGACGGTATTCGCGGCTTCATCGATGCCGATGCCCCGCGTTGCCAGGGCCTGGGGATCAAGCTGGATACGGACGGCAAACTTCTGACTTCCATAGATGATCACCTGGGCAACCCCGCTGATCATCGAGATGCGGGGGGAGATGAAGGTGTCCGCATAGTCAGTCACCACCGAGAGGGGAAGGGTCGGCGAACTCAGGGCGAGAAAGAGGATTGGCGAGTCGGCAGGGTTGACCTTCTGATAGGAAGGAGGGGTCGGCAAGTCCGGAGGGAGCTGCCGCGAAGCCTTGGTGATCATCGCCTGAACATCCTGGGCAGCGGCATCGATGTCCCGGCTCAGGTTGAACTGGAGGGTGATCAGGGTCATTCCCAAGGCATTGGTGGACGTCATGGAGTCGAGACCCGCAATGGTGGAGAACTGTCTTTCCAGGGGGGTGGCAACGGAGGAGGCCATGGTCTCGGGGCTTGCACCCGGCAGGTTTACCGTCACCAGGATGGTCGGGAAATCGACGTTGGGGAGATCGCTCACCGGAAGCAGGCGGTATCCGATAAAGCCAAAAAAGAGGATGGCGAGCATGACGAGCGTTGTCGTGACCGGACGCCGGATGCAGAATGCCGCGATGTTCATGAGCCCTTTTCCGAGCTGTTGAGACTCCCCTTTATCTCTACCTTTGCGCCCGGGACGAGCTGGAGCTGTCCGTCCGTCACCACCCGCTCTCCGGCTTTGAGCCCCTGATCGATGATCGCGTCATTATTGATTGTCCGGTTGACGACCACAGGCCGGGCTTCCACCGTGAGATCGGGTTTGATCACGAAGACGAACTGGCCCTGCTGCCCGGTTTGGACGGCCTGGGAAGGGACAATGATGGCATTGGGTTGTGTGGTCAAGGTCAGGCTAACATTTACAAACTGACCGGGCCACAGGCGTTTCTTTTTATTGGAAAAAGTCCCTTTGAGCAAGATGGTCCCCGTCGTTTTATCTACGGTGTTGTCGATGAAGGTCAGGACACCCTGCTCAGCTCCCGTTGCATCATTTTGGAGGAATGCTTCAACCTTGAGGGATTTCCCGGCTGTCCTATACTTCTTGATCTCGGGCAGGTTCTGCTCGGGAACGGAAAAGGCGACGTAGATCGGCCTGATCTGGTTGATGGTGATCAAGGTAATATCGTTTGCCTTGATGATGTTCCCCCCGGTAACCAGGAGATTTCCGGTTCTGCCGTCTATGGGGGAACGGATAAAACAATAGCCCAGCAGAATCTTGGCGTTTTCCACGGCGGCCTCGTCTACACGGACCGTCGCTTCGAGTGCCTCTGCGTTTGTCCGGAACTGATCATACTGTTGTCTGGAGACGGCCTGTTTCGCGATGAGGACCTCATACCGTTGCGCATTTATCTTGGCATTTTCCGCCTGAACCCTATCCCTTTCGAGAGTCGCCTCCGCCTGCTTGAGAGCTGTTTGAAAGGGTCGAGGATCGATGGTAAAGAGAAGGTCTCCCTTGCCTACATCCTGCCCTTCGGTAAAATGAACCTGGCTGATTTCGCCCCCTACCATGGACTTCACCGCCACCGTGGAATAGGCTTGGCAATTTCCAATGGCGTGAATTGCCACGGGCACCGCTTTTTGAGCCACCGTATCCGCCATCACGGGTATCGCTCCGGGAGGACCTTGCCCCTTTTTGCTCCCACAGGCGCACGTTGCCATAAGGAGCGAGATCACTATCCATACTCCTAATTTTCCAGTGCCCTTCATATACTCTGCACCTCGTTACCGTGGATGGACCGATCCTTCCCTGAGACCTGAGAGACGTCAGAATCGGACCAAACTATCTTAATCTGTCTCGTACAAATTGCAAGAGGAATTCTTGCTGAAGGCATCCAGAGGTACTGTGTCAAGCATACCCCGGCATGTACTGCGATCTGCCCGCGTCATCCTAGTTCCGGTTTCGTAAAAACCCTATTTTTAATATCAGCATCGACGTTCTAAGGCCTGGGCAAGCGCGCTGTTTCACCGCTTTTTTCTATTTCCGGGGTACCTTGATAAAACCCCTCTGTCCACTATGGTTAGTGAGTCTGCCTGGAGATGACTACTTCACAACAATCATCCCCCTGATTCAGATTTTTTGTATGATGGACTAACGCATCCATCTCTTTCCCAAACAAACCCCTTATAAGACCCTGATAGGATTGTACCGTCGCAATTCCGCAATCCGCTATGCCGGCCTTGGCAATTGCCCTTTGGGTTTCACAGTCCGTGACCCGAACCGTTATGGTATCCGATTCAACAGACACTGTGCGGCCCTCCATTTTCATGATTGTACTGAGAATGCCCAGGGCTTCCAGAAAACTGTCCGGCCATACCGGATGAGGGATAAAATCCTTTCTGATTTTTTTTCCGAAGACATAGGAGAATTGTTTCCACGCTTCAATATCCATTTCCCATGCCGTTTCTTTTCCGAACTTCCCGGCTAAGGCCAGGAACCAAGCGCCATCCAGACGGACAAACGCGTATTGCGCGATTTCTAAGAGCTGTTCAGCGGATAATTTCATCTTTCACGCCTCTCTCCCAACAGGGAAGAGATAACACTACTTTAGCGAAGCCCAATATTTTTATTGTCGGAGCAGTGCGTTCCTCAATTATTTTTTGTCAATAGCGCAGATCGGCTACCTGTGCCTCTTATCCAGCTTTTAATTCCGCCCAGATCATGTTCCGATTAAGCCTTTCCCGATGGTTTAAGCAAGGCTCCGGCCTTATCCCGCAAATCATTCAACTGCTGCTCCATCTCCTGGGTCAATTGCTGCGCAGTCTCCTGGCGAAGTTCGCGCGGAATGGACACGGCCTGGCCGAAGACGATCACAGCGCGGCTAAAAGGCTTTGGAATTTCGAACCGGTCCCAGCTGCGCAATTGCCAGATCCGGTCAACTGCGCATCCAAAAGGCACCACCGCATGTCCGGAAAGCGCGCCTAAAAATATTGCTCCGGGCTGCGCCTGATAAACCGGGCCGCGCGGCCCATCCGGAGTTATGGCAGCATGGTAGCCGGCTTCTAATTCCCGGACCAGGCCGCGCAAGGCATTGACCTTGCCGGTGCTTGTGGAAGATCGCACGGTGCCATATCCAAGATGTCCCAGAATGCCGGCAATATAATCTCCATCCTTGGATCTGGAAACCAGCACGCGGATGCCGAGATTGCGGAAAACATATGCGGCCAGGAGCTGCTGGTTGTGCCAGAATGCTAAAATGGCTGGTTTGGCTGATTTGTCAAAAGGGGAGGTGTGGTGCGGATCGATAAGCTTGATGCGCATGGTCAGGCCGAGCAAGCGGATCACTGCCACTAGAGGAGAAATCAAGGCGAGGATAAGGCGATGCTTAAAAGGGACTTTCGGTTTTTTAATATCCAAGATCAACTCCGATCTTTAGAGAGATCCTTCGAACGGTGATTGTGATAAGCATCAGCGACGAAGCAATCCCGGTGCTGATAGTCACGGGATTGCTTCGCTCCTTAGATTAGCGCTTTGGTATGCTGAAAAAACTTTAACCAAATGTGTTAATAAATGAAACTTCCTCACAAGAATGAGACGAGAGATTGCCGTCTCTTCTCAGATGAATAGGGTTACATGCGGCATGAGAGGGCCACGAGGAATGTGGCAACGGGCTGTCAGCCTTCGGCCTAACGCGGCCTAGAGGCTCCGCTTCTTGCCTCGGATGTTCCTCCGGCTGCCTTTTGGCTTTGACTTCTTGTATCCGCCGTACCTGGAAGGTGACTGTCCCCCCATGGCAGGCCGCGCGCGATCCTCGGCCTCTGTGACGCGAAGATTCCGGCCATTGAACTCGCGGCCATTGAACTTCTCGATGGCGTCTACAACAGCCGTCTCGTCCGCGAACGCGACGAAAGCGAACCCCCTCGGGCGACCGGTGATCCGGTCAACCGGCAGAAACACCTCGGTAACGTGTCCCACCTCCGCAAACAGGCTGGCGAGTTCGCTCTGGGTGGTGTCAAAACTGAGGTTTCCAACGAAGACTTTTGAGCTGATGATGTCCTCCTTTCAACGAATGGTATCCGTACGCGAGCCGTGCCGCTATCCGACACACTAATCTATGGCTATTCTTTTAATAGCATCAATGCCGCCGTTAGTCAATTTTAAAAGACAAGGGCCTGAAAATAATTATTCCCCTCCGGCGAGAGGGGAAAACCCTTGTCCTGGGGATAGTTGTTCATTGCTATGTCAGAACCAGTTCCTTTACCCTCCGCACTCGCCCGGATCGCCCTGGAGCTTGGCGATGGCGTGGGGTATGGCCGGCAGGATCACCTCCAGCCCCTCCCGCACCGCCTTGGGGCTGCCGGGGAGGTTGACGATAAGGGTCCTGCCCCTCACACCGCACAGGGCGCGGGAGATCATGGCGTGCGGGGTCTTCTTGAGCCCTTCCATCCGCATGGCCTCGGCAAAACCGGGGATCTCTTGCTCGATCACCTCCCTCGTAGCATCGGGGGTGACGTCGCGCGGGCTGACGCCAGTGCCTCCGGTCGTGACGATGAGGTCCAATCCCATCTCGTCCGCCCCCTGTATCAGCACCCGCTTGATCTCTTCCTGCTCATCCGGGACCACCGTGCTGAACGCCACCTCGCCGCCCAATCCCCGCACCATCTCCCGGATGACCTCGCCGCTCGCGTCCTCACGCTCACCCCGGTATCCCCGGTCGCTGACGGTGATCACCCCGACCTTCATCGTCTCGTTATCTCCTCTCCCGTCCTTAAGGAGTCATAGCCATTGAGCCCTTCGATCCGGGCCTACGATTCCTCTGACCTCATCCGCAGGCAGCAACGCCGTTTCATCCCTTGATCACACCCAGGGGCTTCAACTTCGCCACTTTCTTGCCGATACCGGCGCCGTTGACTACATCAACCACATCGCTCACATCCTTGTAAGCCTCGGGGAGCTCCTCCGCGATGGTAGCATAGCTTGCCGCCCGCACATAGATCCCTTTAGCCTCCAGCTCCTTGGTTATCGACCGGCCCATTGCCCTCTTTTTTGCCTGGTGACGGCTCATGAGCCTCCCGGCGCCATGGCAGGTGCTCCCGAAGGTCTCCTCATAGGCTTGCTGGGTGCCGACCAATACATAGGAGCACCTTCCCATGTCGCCGGGGATCAGGACGGGCTGCCCGGTTTCCTGATAGTCGGCGGGCACATCGGGGTGATGGGGTGGAAAGGCCCGGGTCGCACCCTTGCGGTGCACGCAGAGGCGTCGCTTCGCGCCGTCTACCGTATGGGCCTCCAGCTTGGCGATATTGTGGCAGACATCATAGATGAGGTCGAGTCTCAGGGTGCTGGGGCCCATCCGCAGGACCTGCTCAAAGGTCTCCCGCACCCAATGGGTGATGATCTGCCGGTTGGCAAAGGCGAAGTTGGCGGCGCAGGCCATGGCCGCGAGGTATTCCTTCCCCTCCTTCGACGCGAGAGGGGCGCAGCAGAGCTGTTTGTCGGGAAGCTCTATCCCGTATTTCTGCGCGGCGTGGAGCATCACCCGGATGAAGTCGTCGCAGACCTGGTGGCCCAGGCCCCGGGAGCCGGTGTGGACGATGATCGTCACCTGGTCCTTTGCCAACCCGAGATCCCCGGCTACCTTCTCGTCGTATATCTCAGCCACATACCCCACCTCGACAAAGTGGTTGCCCGAGCCCAGGGTCCCCAGCTGGGCCCTGCCCCTCTCGAGGGCTTTCGGCGAGACGAGATCGGGATCGGCGTTTGGGATGCGCCCTTTTTCCTCGATGTGCTCCAGATCATTCCAAAGGCCATAGCCCTGGTCCACGGCCCACTGGGCCCCCTTCTCGAGGACCTTGTGCTGCTGCCCTTTGTCGAGCTTCAGGTCCTTGCGGTGTGACCCTACCCCAGAGGGGATGTTGACCAGGAGGGTATCCACGATATCCCTGATCTGGCCTTGGATATCTTTGCGCTCCAGACCGGAGCGCATCAAGCGCACCCCGCAGTTGATATCGTAACCCACCCCTCCGGGTGATACTACCCCCTCTCCTTCGTCAAAGGCCGCGACCCCCCCGATGGGAAACCCATACCCCCAGTGGATGTCGGGCATGGCCATGGAGTAGCCGACGATGCCGGGCAGGAAGGCTACATTCCTCACCTGCAGGAGGCTCTGATCCTTTTTGATATCATCCATCATGCGTTCATCGGCGTAGACCATGCCATCGGTGCGCATGCCCCCTTCGCGAGGGACTTGCCAGCGATACGCGTCTATCTTCTTGAGTTGAATAGAAACTTGGTCTGCCATACTATTCTCTCCTCTAGATGTCAAAGATTATCCGGGCCTGCCAGCGCCCATCTTTTTCTTTTACCTCCAGCTGATGATAGGTCACGGCCTTTACCCCGGTTTTGATGAGATGGCGGCCCTCCTGGAACTTTTCCCCCATGGCCACCCCTTTAACGCTCCCTCCTTCAATCTCGGACAGCGCAAAATCGCAAAAGAGCAGCTCCTCCACCTCATGCAGATAGAGGAGCTCATTGAGCCAGGCCACCATCAACTCCTCTCGCCCCGACCCCTCCACCGCGACCTCCCTGCTCAGGTGTATCTCAACCTTCTTGCGGTCCGTGATGATGTCAAAGAGGGCACGGGCCGCCTCTTCAAAGAGCCCTTTTACATCATCGGCCCAGACCCGTATCCCGATATCGCCGGTATGATCTAAGAACGCATAACCCATTGTATCATGTTTCATGAGGGAGGCGTCATCCGTTAATCCCCCCCTATCTCTTTTTCAAAGGGGAATGGAGGGATTGGGTTGGTTTATTTTCTGAGCAATTCCCCATGGCGGCATCGCCGCTCATCGACGATGAAATCTCTTTTCTTTACCCTCGCCCCCAACAATTGGGGGAGAGGGTAGGGGTGAGGCCGAAGCCGAAGGTGACCCCTTGGCCAGTGGCCCTTTGGCCAGTGGATATAATTTTCCCCCTCACTGTGTCACCTTGCGACACCCCCCCCATCAAAATATCCGAACGGTAGGGGGCCGCTAGCGACAGAGCGGGACTTCATCCTCTCCCCTCAAGGGGAGAGGAATATAGTGGAGGCTTATTTTCGAGGCAATAGCACATAGTCACCCATGATCTACTTTGCCCGTTCGATATACTCCCCGGTCCTGGTGTCCACCTTGATCACATCACCCTCATTGATGAAGAGGGGTACCTGGATCACCGCCCCGGTCTCCACGGTGGCGGGCTTGGTTCCCCCGCGGGCTGAATCTCCCCGCACCCCCGGTTCCGTCCGCACGATGGTGAGCTGCACAAAAAAGGGGAGCTCCACGCCGAGGGGTTGCCCATTGTGAAAGACGATCCGCACCTTGACGTTCTCCTGCAAAAAGTTGCTGTCCTCACCCACTTGGTCGCCGGTCAGCGTTAACTGCTCGTAGGTATCGTTGTCCATGAAGTGGTACGCGTTACCCTCCCGGTAGAGGTACTGCATATTCTTCTCATCCAAAGCAGGGGTCTGCACCTTCTCTCCGGAGCGGAAGGTCCGATCGATAACATTGCCGGTGATCAGGCTCTTGAGCTTTGTCCTGACGAAGGCACCTCCCTTCCCGGGCTTTACGTGGAGGAAATCAGCGATTACATAAGGCTCCCCCTCCAGCTCGATCTTAAGTCCCTTGCGAAAATCCGCCGTTGAAGCTGTCATCTCTCCTCCTCTGTGTTGTTATTATACTATCATGAGGTCCTTGGAGATCGCCGTCAGGACCTCACATCCATCAGCCGTGACCAAAACCATGTCTTCAATCCGCACCCCTCCCCAGCCGGGGATATAGATACCCGGCTCGATGGTAAAGACCATCCCCTCTTCAGCCACATCCTGGGAGTCCTTACCCACCACAGGCCATTCATGCACGGCGAGGCCGACCCCGTGCCCGGTGCCGTGTCCGAAATGCTCTCCATGGCCGGCGTGATCGATATGTTCTCTGGCTGCTGCATCTATCGCCGCGAGCCTCACTCCCGGCTTGACCTGCGCTATGGCCCTGTCATGGGCATCCTTCACAATCCCATATATGCGCCTCTGCTCCTCAGTGGCTCGGCCTACGATCACGGTGCAGCTCTCATCGGAACAGTAACCCCGGTACCGGCAGCCGAAGTCAAAGAGGAGCATATCGCCCTTCTCGATTGGCCGCGGGGTCGGCTGCGCATGGGGGAGGGCTGAGCAGGGACCCGAGGCCACAATGATGTCAAAGGCCATTCTTTCGGCCCCCCCTTTCTTCATACGGTACTCAAGTTCTAGGGCGAGGTCGGCCTCCCGCGCCCCCGGCTTGACCAGGTCCAGGCATTCTTCCCATGCCGCTTCGGCAACCTGGATGGCCTTTTTTATCAAGCCGATCTCCGCGCCGCTCTTGGATCCCCGCAACCGCTCCAACTCATCCTTTATCGGAATCAACTCCACTTTCCCCATTCCCTTTTGCAGCTGCTCGAAGCGGGCTACGGAGATCCCCTGGGCCTCAAAGCCCAGCCGCCTCAACCCGAGGGACGAAACCTGTGCCGCTACACCTGTAAGCCCCTTGTCCACCAAGGAGACGCGACACTCCCTCGTCTCCTCCTGGGCCTGGGTGATATACCGGGAGTCCACCAGGAGGAGATTCTCATCCTTCCCCACTAAGAGATAACCCTCACTCCCTGAAAATCCGGTGAGATATCGGATATTCTCCGGGCTGAAGAAGAGGATGCCCTCTACATCTTTTTTCTGCAAGAACTCTCTTGGCATTTCTCCTCCCATCATCACCCTCCTGCGTGCCACACCAAGGCTAAGGGAAATGACGATAGATGTCAAGTTTGCGAAAGGCGTTGACAAAGAGGCAGTTACACGATATAAGAAATGGCAGACAAAGGGGAAAGGGCATGGCTGCCAAGACAAGGATCACAAAAAAGAGGCTGAAGAAACCAGACGAGTTTATCACCTGGGGTTCCAGGGCCATGGCCTATGCCCTAGCACACATCGCATATATCGTGCTGGGCCTTTTACTCGCGGCGGCAATCGTCGTGGCTTTTTTCTTATGGCGACAGCACGAGGCAGCCCGTGAGGAGATGGCCTTCACCCTCCTGGGCAAGGGGATAGCCCTGTATGAGCAGGAGGGAAAGCGTGAGCAAGCCCTCCCTGCTTTCTCGGAATTGATCAAAGACTATTCCAGAACAAGGCCCGGTAAAGTAGCCCTGCTCTACCGGGGAAGGGGCTATATGCTCCAACAAGACTATGATCATGCCATCGCGGACTTCGATCTCTTTTTAAAGAGATCGTCGGAACCGTTCCTGCGGACTATTGCCCTCAACGCCCTGGGAAACTCATATTGGGCAAAAGGGGACTATCGGAAGGCCATCGATCGCTTCCAGCAAGCTATCGCCTCGGGGGATGAATGGCTGAAGCCCTATGTCCTCTTGCAAATGGGTATGTGTTGGGAGAAGCTCGGAGAGAAGAAAAAAGCCATCGAGGCCTACCAAGAATCCTTCAAGCTATTACCGTCATCCCCCTGGGGGACAGTGGCAAAAAGACGGCTAAATAAGCTGGGCGGGAAAGCAGAGTAACGATCCGAAGCCCCTTTTTTTTCAAGCTAGTTAACAATGTTCTAGCCCCCTTTATTCCGTAATAATTATCGGTTCTTTATATCATCATAAAATTTTGCAAAACTTACCTGCATATAAGGCATTAACCATAGAAATCCAATTCCTAAAGTAAGAATGCAAAGTAAAGCCCAACCTAAAAATCTTAATCCTAAACAGAAATATTTCCCTTTATATCCATCCATCATTTTTTTACTTCTCGTTATTGCATCCATTGCCCCGATAGAATCATCCTCTGCAATAATGTAAAACGTTTGTGAGTATGATATTGCAGCGATTATTCCAGGAATAATGAGAAGTAACATCCAAAGGAATATAAATAAAATCATTAGCAGATAAGCTCCTAATGAAGTTCCAAATTTATTAAACCCTTCAAATATTTGAGATAATCCAGCATCTTGATTTCTTGATAATGCTAATGAAAAAATAGCCAATCCAACAACCATCGGCCCTTCAATAATCAATGATGCAATTGCTCCTAAGATAGGTATAATCTGGATACCTGCAACTATTAAAAAGTAAACCAAAAAAGTCCCGATTGCTAATCCCCATTTCCCGGATAAAGCTTCTCGCGCTTGGCTCATTAATACTTTGTTTTCTGTTTTCATTATTTACTTTTTAAAAAAGTTGATATTAAGTTTAGTGTAATATTTTGTTAATTAAAAGCCTCGTTTTTTGATTGGCCATAACTCACTCGTAGCCTCACGTGGCGCAGAATATCCAGAACCTTTCCACCTAACAAATAAAAAACCCCCATTTCTTTTAAGAATGGGGGGGTAGTTTTATTTCTCACCTATATCTCCGCCCTCTGGATGTAAGGCTGTTAACGGATGATTTCGATTTTTGATAGAAAATTACTAAAGCATGGGGAAAAAGTCAACATATAAATTAGGATACGTGAACAAGGGTATACATAGTTGCAGGGGAAGAGGGCAGCGGGGTGCGGTAGGGTTAATGCCTTCAGTTGTCAGAGTTCCGTTTCCCGACTACTGATGACTGTTCTCTGACTGTTTCCGGCGATGGACCATCGCCGTCTATGAGCCTCAGGTAAATCTTTTTGCGCCGCATGAGCTCGCGTTTGGCTGGGATGATTCGCCTTTAGCCGTGCAACACGCGGACATGAGCTTCTCCGCCTTTTTCTCGCCGCACTGAGGACACTCTACATCCGCATCCTTCTCATGTGCTCCCCTGAGGGTCTCAAAGTTTTGGCCGCACCCTTGACATCGGTACTCATACAGAGGCATCTTTACCCTCCTTTTTTTCGCTGTTTCTTACTGCCATTCCGTTCCGTCATCAAGACGTATATCCCGCAACGCTCCCTCACATCACAGTAATCCTCCGGTCGTGTGCAGGAGGCATCTTGCGCCTCCACCCAGCAATCGAATTTATGACAGTGCAGTTTTCCCGATTGCGCGGATGTTGCGGGCTCCCTCATGACCTCACGCTTTCCTGTTCTAAATCCTTTACTGCTGGCTTTTTTCGGATCGATCCTCGATCCGGCAGCTTCTGCTCAGTCACGTCTCCACGCCTAAGCGGGGGAGGATATATTTATTTAAGACGAACCAGGCAGCTACGATCGCAACGATCCAGATAAGGGCCTTCATCAATTTCGCCTTTCATGCCACAAGAGAAGCATGATTAAAATATATATATCCATTCTTCTTTGTCAAGGGAGGGATAAGAATATACGTTAGACCTTGTCTTCCAGCCCCTCTATGACGGCGGCGGCCAGCAGGGGAACCATGATCTCGTGGTGGCCGGTGAGGGCAAACCCCCGACCCCCTTTGGCCGTTGGCCTCCGGACCACATTCTGGGTAGGCCGGTAGTGCTGGATAAAGTCCATGTTGAGGGTAACGAAGTCCTCCACGCGGTGCCCCAGATTTCTTGCAGCGCTCAACGCCTTGAGGAAGACCTCGGGCATGATCACTGCGGATCCCGCATTGATATATATCCCACCTTCCAAAGATGCCACCAATGCAGCGAAGAGCCTAAAATCGCGATAGGACAACTCCCCGATAATCGCACCATCCGTGGAGGGATGGATATGGACGACGTCGGTGCCGATGGCGACATGGACAGTCAGGGGGATATCCAATCGGAAGGCTGCAGCAGAAATGCTCATCTCCCGATAGGGGAATCCCTCTTCCTTCTGCAGGGCCCTCCCAATGGCCTCGCCGAAACCCAAGCCCGCTCTATGACCATCCTGCAGGGCGCCGTTGATGAATTCCGCCGTCTCATTGGTCACCCCGAAGGCCCCCTTACCCAACCCTTGTTCCACCTCCTCGGAGGTCTTCCCTGCCATGGCGATCTCTACATCGTGCACTATGCCGGCACCGTTTACGGCCAACCCCCTGATAATCCCTCGCTGCATCAGATCGATGATGATGGGGTTCAGACCCACCTTGATGGGATGTGCCCCCATGCCCAGAAGGACCATCTTATCACCTCTGACAGCTGCAACGATGCGGGATACAACCTCCTTGAAATCCTCGGCCGCTAAGATCCGGGGCAGGGAATGAAGAAATTCCTTAAAGGATGAAGCGGGACGCAGGGGCGAGGCGAAGCTAGCGACCCCTACCTTGCTCTTTCTCTTCCGCAACGAGGAGGTCTTGATGCCCTTAAGGTCCAGCGGCCGCCACTCAGATCGCCGCTTCACCGACTGCCTCCCGAGGGGAAAAGCTCCCTCTCCACCAGCTCACAGATGATGTGGCTTGCAGTGATATGGGCTTCCTGAACCCGGGGGGTGCTGGTAGAGGCAACATTTAATCCCTGATCCGCCATGCGCAAGGCCTCGCCGCCGTCGTTGCCGGTGAAGGCGATGGTTATCATGCCCATCTCCTTGGCCTTGCGAAACCCCTCAATAACATTTGGTGATCGCCCGCTCGTGGTAATCCCCCAGGCAATATCCCCCGTGCGTCCGAGGGCCTCAATCTGTCTGGCAAAGATGAGGGAAAAATCTGCATCGTTGCCGATGCTGGTCACAATGGAGCTATCGGTGGTCAAAGCGATGGCCGGCAGAGGTGCCCTATCGAAGAGAAAGCGATTGACAAACTCGGCGGCGATATGTTGGGCATCGGCGGCGCTGCCGCCGTTGCCGAAGATGAGGATTTTCTTGCCTTGACGAAAGGTCTCCTCTATGAGGAGAGCGATCTCTGCTATGGCATCCGCATTCTCTTGGAAGAAACGCTCCTTTACCCTCAGGCTTTCCTGAGCCAAATTCAATACCGTCTCCCTCAACGATCTCTCCTTTTTCCCTCTCATGCCGACAATCCTTTTACGCAAGGGCTTTGCAAGACTTCATAGACTATGTCTCTCACCCGTGCTCCCTCAACCCCTCATCTGCGATTCATACGGGTGCATGTTAGAACCCGATTGAACATGGCCTTCTATCCCATAGGCAAGGTCTCAGCGAATCTCTTTTCATACTTCTTCATGATCATCCGCGCCATCCCTATATTACCTTCCTTGGCTATGGCCAACCCCACAGAGAAGCGTGTATCCGGTACAATCCTTACGATCAGGTAAAATTCATCGGTCGTTAAGAGCACTTCTTCAAGCCTGTGTCCTTTTTTCAGGACCTCGATGGCCTTCTCATTGATTTTTACTACCTCGGCGTAGTAGGCGGCAGCCATATCAGGGTCAAACGCCGGATCATGAGAAGTAGCTACAATGGGTGTCCCATCATCGATGCTCACTACCTCGGCGGCGATAATGTCCGAAATTTCAGTTGTCAATTCCTCCAATAGTACGGCGATAGAACTGACGGCTCTTTGAGGGGCCTCGGGCTCCCGCTTCTTCTCTTTCCCCGCTGCTTCTCCCTTCGTTTCCGAGAGGAGATCTTCATCTTTCTGCCGTGCACCTTCAAGCAGAAGGTACGAAAGGGAGATTACCTCCCCTTGTCTGGTTTTTTCTTCCTTACTGAGAGGCTGCATTTCAAATCCGCCGCCTTCCCACCTCACGATCTCGAAAAAGGCCTCCTCGCCGACATGGGTACCTGTCTGCACCCAGAGAACGTTATCACCTTCCAGGCCGATTTCGCCTTCTTCTCCGATGTTATTGGTCACGAGGACCTTTACCGCCCTGCCGGCAAAGGAAAGAAATTGGAGCAAATCGGTAAACTCCATCTCCTGAATGGCCACGGAAAACCCCTTGCGCTCCACGATCACCCGTACCGTATCCGTCACTTGCTTAAGGTCCAGGGGCTTTTCCAAATACATCACAGCCCCTTTCTGCTTGGCTAATGACCTTACCAAGGCAGACCCATACGCCGTGGTCATAACCACCTTTACCTTAGGACGATTCTCGCGCAGCCACATCAACAGATCGAACCCATCTCTGCCCGGCATCCTGATCTCAGAGATGACCAAGGAGATACCCTCATCCTTCTCCAGCGTGGAGATGGCCCCTTCGTAACTGGTGGTGCCCAGACAATCGGCATATGAACTCAGACAATCCCTGATGCTGGAAACCACCGCTGCGTCATTATCTACCAAGAGTATTTTCGGCAGCTTCTTCTGCATCCTGTTAGCCTCTCCATCTCTTTCTTGGAAGAGATACTTCCTTCTGCAGCTAAGTAGGTCACCTCTCTATGGTGCCGCACTCATGCGGTCTCTGAGCCAAAGGAAAATCCCTTGTATGCCGTATGGCCGTTAACGGCCCCACGGAGCACCATAGATGCCTCTTTTGCGGGCCTCATCTTCTTTACCATAAATAGGAGGGCTTGACAATAGAACCTCACGATACGGATTTATGTGCTACAACGACTGAGGTGAACCCCTGACAAACGCCTCTGAGCTTAATAGGGAAGCTACTCGCAGGATCCGGGAACTGCCCGCCTAAATCAGCTAATGTTTTCTTCTCCGGCTAGGGTGACTCTCTGCTCATTTTCTTGCTCAACTGCACCATCGGCAGCCGATCCATACTATCCCTAGGAGAGCCGGCAATGCCTTGAGATTAGCCTCTTTGCTCGGCGAACACCTCGATGAGGGACAACCTTTTAATGACGTCACCATGTCTCTGCCGGAATTCTTGAAGCTTGCTGTTGAGCCAGTGTCTGCCGACGATGATCACCATCTCTTTAAGGAAATCGGGGGCCCTTTGTCTGAAGACCTTCAGGGCATCGTAAGCGCTCTGATTTCCCTCGCCGGCCAACTGCAGCCTGGTCCCCTCCACAAGGTAGAAAGCCAGACCTCCGAAGCTTCTTTGGAGGGATTTCTCGACGGGTTTTTTACCCAGTTTTTTCGCTATCCCCTCAACCAGATCATTCCACAAAGCGATGAACTCCCCGAATTCTTCTGATGAGCGCATCGCCACGGCCGTGGAGGCAAAGGATTCTATCTTGCCGGACAGGTAATAATCCACGTGCTGCGTATCGTCCCAAATCGTGGAGATGCCCACCGGTCTCCAATGTTTTGTGAGGTCATAAACACCGAGCGGCGTGCCCTGAGAGAAAAAGAAGTAATGCCGATCTCCATTCGCTTTGTGTATGCATAGGTGCCCGGTGGGGTTCTTCTCCATGAGTTTGCTCAGCACCTTGTCGAGATGGAACATGGCGACGGAAAGTCCCTGCCACACCTTCTCGCCCTGGAAAACGGATAAAAATGCGTGTGCCAATTCGTCGCCCAGGAGATAAAAGTTCAGCGTTGTATCACGGGCATCCATGATCTCATGGACTTCCCGCATCGTAGGGTTCTTTCGGTCTGCGGCGAGGAGCGGCAAACCCTGGTAGAAGAGCACCTGGTTGTGCCCTTTCGGCGCCGTGATCCTGGCCTCGCCTGAGTACTTCTTCAATTGGATTTCAGCAAGGAAGCCATCGAGATCGAGAGATTCCCGCTTGATGTCCCGGAGCAACGATTGTACCTCCAGGGGCTGATCCAAGGAGATCGCGGCCTTCGTGCCTTGCGTGCTCGCATCGAGGATAATGGGCCGTTGCCATTTTGCTTCGGGGGCATTTTTATGCTCAGGCGTGGAGTCCTTGTGGGTGATGGTTAATTCCAAGAACCCATCCTCACCGGTCTGCCATTTTGCAAATTCCTTAACTATATCTAGCCCGGCATCTTTTTTCTGTTCCGGGATAGTTTCTTTCTTTTGCGCCCATATCGAGATACCGGCTTCATCCCTTCTTCTGGCCTCCTCCAGCAGGAGGAAGGAGAGAGGGACGGATAGTTTTTTCCCCTCAGATGATTTTATCCCCTTTTCCAAAGGGAAAACCTCAAAGCTGCCGCCTTGCCAACTCATAATCTCATAAAAGGCTTCCTCACCCAGTTTCGTCCCGCTTCTGATCCATAATATTTCCTCTCCATCAAGGCCGATCTCCCCCTCTTCACCCAAGGGATTGAATATCCGTACTTTCGCCGTCTTATTGGCAAAGGAGAGAAATTGGAGAACATCAGCGAGTTCCATATCCTTTAAGGCCACGGAGAACCCCTTGTGCTCCAAGAGCTGGCTTACCAACTCTAAGAGTTGCTCGAGGTCGAGAGGTTTTTCTAAGTACCTCACCGCCCCTTTTTGCTTTGCCAGCGACCTCACCGAAGGGGAACCATAGGCCGTGATCATGACCACCTTCACCTGCGGACGGTTCTCGCGCAGCCATATCAAGAGATCGAAGCCGTCTTTGTTCGGCATCCTGATATCAGAGATGACCGCAGCGATGCCCTCGTTCTTTACCAGAATAGAGATGGCCTCTTCATAGCTGGTAGCTCCCAGGCATTCGGCATACGAGCTGAGATAGTCCTGTATGCTGAAGACCATCGACTCTTCATCATCCACGATGAGTATCTTGGGGTTTTTACTCGGCATATACTCCTCGCTCTCATTTATCTATAGCAAGGAATGTGCCAAAATAGGCATTATGATAATTAGTTGATATTACACGTTTTTTATTAGCGAAATAGCTTAAGAGGGTGTTTAGTGGCGAATACCGCCACTTGAAGGGAAAGATAAAAGGGGACTGCGCAATGACCGAGATGAGTCTCACCGTTATGCGCCGTTTTCTGTATTCACTGGTTTCTTGGGTCTGCATGTTTCCATACCCTTCTGAATATTACCGCCTCGCTGCCCGTCTTGCCAAGAGCTCTATGCTTTATGTAAAGATGTATATCGGAGTCTGTATGCACATCGGGGCGAATTGCTGAAGGACATCTCCTTGAATTTGGAATCTTGGTGACTTATTCTATACCTGGATAGACGATGCTCGGTCGCCCGGTAAGAAGTGCTATACCCTACTGAATTCTAGAAGAGGAAATTGAATGAAGCGCTGGCGAACATATATTCGGGGGCAAAAAGTAGTTATTATCATGTGTTGTCTTCTGGTAATAGGGGCCATTTGGGCGGCCTACGCCGTCGATCGATACAAAACGCTGTACCATTTTGTAACAGTGGACCCTGGCAAGCTTTACAGAAGTGGGACACTTTCTAGCCGTGGGTTGGAGACGGTTTATTCGATGACTCATTTCAAGACGATCATTAATCTTCGATCAAAAGCCGAAAGAGAAGAAGGTTCTTGGTATGAGAGAGAAAAAGAGTTCGCTTTAAGAAAGAGGATCAGTCTCGTTGACCTTCCGATGCTGCCTGATGTGCCCCCAGATGAGGACCAGATTAGACAGTTTCTGAATGTCGTGACCGATCCGGAGAGGGTTCCTGTCCTGGTTCATTGCGAAGCTGGTGTTGTCCGGACTGGAATGATGATTGCCGTTTACAATGTAGCTATATTGAAAAAGGAGAACCGAAAGGTATTGGAACAACTGCCTATGTTCGGACATAGCTTCGACAACCGGACTGCAGTAAAAGAGTTCATCAAGCATTATAAGCTTAACACCGAATCGGGGGGAGCGGAACGGTCAGCCACCCCGCAGAAGCCCTGACAAAATCAAATTCCTCGCATAATGGCCGAGCTGAGTTCCGTTGATCAAGATTAGCGCCTGTTTGTTGTCATAAGGCGGCGTGAACGCCGAATTGAGCGGGAGCCCGATTTCCGGGCGATCCGCTCCCATGACTGGTTATGCGTTGTTTTTATTACCCAGCGCAGTTGTGAATGCTAATGTTCTCTAATTGCCGCCCGAAGTATTTCAACTGTGGGCACACTGGTGAGCCTTCCAGACTCGTCGCTGAACATCCTTCAGGAAAACCCGGCTGTCCCCTGGGGCTGCAACTCCTTGCCGTTGATAAAGACTGAAGGCGACCCTGTCACGCCAAGAGCCATAGCCTCGTTGTCATCTATTCTGCGAAGACTCAGCTCCGCTTCGATCTTTTCGATGGCCAAGGCACGCGTGATATTCTCCCGCAAAGCCGCTTCCGAGGCACATTCGGGAGACAAATAACAGTCAATTCTCAAGCTCAGTCTTTGGTTATCTCTAACGCGGTTTCCATTTCGGGTCATAACATTTATTTTTAAGCTTATTCTGTAGTTGATAGCATCATAGGTAGAATATGGGGGGGCGTGTCAATGATTTTCATGAAAGAAGCTTAGAACTCGGTTATGGCTTATGCTGGATCCCGAGGTCCCTGATCTTGTCGCGCAAGGTGGTGCGTGGCATCTGCAGGGCCTTGGCGGCTTGGGAGATGTTCCCTTGGAAGCGTTGCAAGGCCGCGGTTATGTGTCCCTTTTCTATCTCCTGCAAGGGGATGATCTCTTGGGGCTGACGGGTCAGCTCCAGGGGAAGGTGCCGCCTCTCGATGATCGATCCGTCGCACATGATCACGCCTCTTTCGATCATGTTCTTGAGCTCGCGCACGTTTCCCGGCCAGGGATAGTGGAGGAAGACGTCTTTGACCTCCGGCGCGAACCCCTCGATATTCCTTCTCATCCTCTGGGAAAACTCACGGAGAAAATGATCAGCTAAAACGAATATATCTTCCTTCCGCTCTCTCAAAGGCGGGATGGAGATGAGAAAGGCGGAAAGACGAAAATAGAGGTCTTGCCGCAGCCTGCCGCCTGACAACATAACCTCGGGCTCGCTGTTGGTTGCCGCTATGATGCGCACAGCAACCTTGACATTTTTGCCCTCACCCAGCGCCCTCACCTCCCCCCGCTCTAAGACGCGGAGCAATTTCGGTTGGAGATCCAAGGGGAGGTCGCCGATTTCGTCGAAAAACAAGGTGCCTCCATCTGCCCATTGGGCGAGCCCCTTTTTATTCTTTGTCGCCCCCGTAAAAGACCCGGCTTTAAAACCGAATAGCTCGCCTTCAAAGAGATCCCGGGGAATGGCGCTGCAGTTTATATCCACGAAGTTACCTGTGCGATTCGAGGACTTGTGGATCAATCTGGCAACCACCTCTTTCCCCACCCCTGTCTCACCCACAATGAGCACGGGGGTAGGGTGGGGCGAGACCTTATCGATCAAACCGCGGATTTCCTCAAGCGCCCTCGACTTACCGATGAGGACAAATTCCTCTTTAGTCTCCAAATAAGCGATTTTATTCTGGAGAGAGACCATCTCATCTACGCGTCTCAGGGTGAGAAAGAGCTCTTCGAGGTCCACGGGTTTCGTGATATAGTCATAGGCCCCCGACTTCATGGCTTCTACGGCCGTGTGGGCGTCATCCCTGCCCGTCAAGACGATAAGGGGAGCGTGGATCGCCCTCTCTTTCAATTGCGGTATCAGTTGCATCCCATCGACATCGGGAAGCCCCAAATCCAAGAGGATACACCCATATCCCTTCTGCGCCTCATCCAGCCCTTTGAACCCTTCCCTGACTACGGTCAGGTGATGCCCTCTATCCTCCAGATATTCGACAAGGGAAAAGGCAAAGGCTTCGTCATCTTCTATCAACAGCACATCCATCGCCCTACACCTCGTCTATCCTCAATAACGGAAGGGATATCTTGACCTTTGTACCAATGCCGCCCGGCCCTTGAGCGATTTCTAAAGAACCGTTACTTCCTTTAGTGAGCGTTTCTACCACAAACAACCCAAGTCCCATGCCATAGGGCTTTGTGGTGATAAAAGGCTTCTTGCCGAGGACGGCCAAAACGCCTTCGGGAATACCTCTCCCATTATCTATAACCTCAATCTCCACGGTGTGATTACGCAAAGCCAAGCGAACTCTTATCTCTCCCCCTTTTCTCCCGATCAAGGCCTCCTGGGCGTTTTTAATAAGATTGGAAAGTATTTGATGAAAGCTATCGGGATTTCCTCTGAAGATTATGTCTTTTTCCTTTAACTCCAACTGTATGTCAATCCCTTTTTGCCGTAGCTCTTCCCGGTAGAGGTCAGCTGCTTCCTGGGCTACTTCGGAGAGGTTAAAGTTGACCATATACCTGATGGCCGGTCTGGAGATATATTTAACCGAAGCCAGCAGCGAATTGAGGCGGTCAATCTCATTGATGATCCTTCCCGTATAGGCATTGATTTTATCCTTGCGCTCTGCATCGGATTTAAATTTTGCTTCCAGGGATTGGGCCAAGGCCCTGATGGCTCCTAAAGGGTTCTTAAACTCATGGATAAAAATGGAAAAAAATTTGATGAGGTCCTCTTCCGGAGGGTAGACCTTGACGAGATACGTCGCTGCTCCTCCCTTGCTCCCCAAAGGTATCTTCTCAAATCGATAGTGTCCCGGCGATTTTGATTCGAAGGCATCCTTTAGTACATCGTCGGCATAGAGCAGCTCTCCGCCTTCATCAACAACCATGATATAAGGTCCGCTCATCCTTTAAACCGCCTTTTGTTGTCCTTGTCGGGGAGTAAGCCCCCAGCCCAGGCGAAGGGTTTAAATAGATTTTTCCCCACATGGGTTCCGGTCCCGCTGTTGGCAGGATAGTTTACTTTTAGTGTACGATATCAGTCTGAATTATTCAACTATATTGTCCAAGGGAGAGGGCATGGGAATTTTAAGATGAGATGGCAGAGCATACCTTTTGATAAAACGTCTCTTCCACGATCTCCTGCTCGATGCCGAGAATATAAAGAGGGATATCATCCAAGGGGAGTCTTTGCAACTTAACAAAATCTTTCTCTGTCGTAACAAATAAATCCACTGTTGTGCCCTGGTGGCGCAGCATCATCAAATCCTTGAGTTCATAGTTGTGATGGTCGGGGAAATGTATCTCTTTTACGACCTCTGCGCCTAATCCCTTCAAGAGATAAACAAAGTACGCCGGATCGGCGATCCCCGCAAAGGCGAAAACCCGCTTGCCGCAAACTACGTGGGGAGGAGACATCTTTTTTGAGGCCGCCTCAAGGAGAAAGACCGATTTATATCTGCTGTGATAGAGAGGAACTGCCGGGGCATGATAGCGCAGCACGCCCTCTATCTCACCCAGGGTTGGAGAGGGTTCGGCCTTGGTCAGGACGAGCATGGAGGCGCGGCGAAGAGATCGTAGCGGCTCCCTGAGGGGCCCCCGAGGGAAAAGACGGCCATTGCCGAACCCTTGCCGGGCGTCAATAAGGACGATATCCACGTCCCGTTTGAGCCTGAGATGTTGAAAACCGTCATCGAGTATCAGGACATCCATGCCAAACCGCTCATGAGCATTGATCCCCATTTCGTATCTTTTTTTACCAACCAGGACAGGAACACCCGATAGCATCTGGGCCAACATAAATGGCTCATCCCCGGATTCAGCAGGGGTCAGGCATACCCGTTCGCCGTCGGAGACGATTCCTCCTTGCCTCTCTTTCATCCCCTTATACCCCCTGCTCAATATCCCGACGTTGATCCCTCTCTTCTGCAACTCCCTGGTCAGGGCGATTACCAGAGGGGTCTTTCCCGTCCCTCCCAGGGTCATGTTTCCCACACTAATGACCTTGCAGGGGAGCTGCCTCGATTTAAAAAGTCCTCTCTGATAGAATGTTTTTCTGATCCAGATAACCACCCCGTATATGCAGGAGACGGCAAACAGGGGGAAGAGGAGTAGATCCAGCCACCATACTCCCGCCTCTTGGAGGAACAGATCCAGCCACTGGCTAAACCGCCGAAGGTGGCCCTTTGGCCAAAGCCACCTACGGTTTCTTTTTGGCAGGCCCTTTTTCATCCGGCTAAAGAGAGCCACTGGCCAAAGGGCCACTGGCCAAAGGGCCACTGGCCAAAGGGCCACCTTCGGCTTCGGCTTTAAAAAACTTCTTCACTATCTTCAACGTCCTGTCCAAGGCACCCTCCTGTTCTTGGAGAAGGGCCAAGCCTTTCTCCCCCATCTCCTTGCTGAGAGAGGGATCAACGATGAGTCTCCTCAAGGCCTCTTCGAGCCCTTCAGGCGTTTTCACTTGTATCCCCGCCCCCCTCTCCACTACGAGCTGGGCGATTTCCATAAAGTTTTCCATATGAGGGCCGAAGATAACCGCCTTGCCATGGGCCAAGACTTCCAGGATGTTATGCCCCCCTACGCGACAGAAGCTACCCCCCACAAATATGGCCGTTCCCAGGCCATAGAGGGCAGCGAGCTCACCGACGGTGTCCAGCAGGATGATCTCTGGCCAAAGGGCCACCTCCGGTTCCGGTCGGCGTTCATCGCTTATCATCGTCCGCTTCACCCATCGAGCCCGCTGAGATCCCAAGAGTTTCTCCACCCGGGTGATCCTCTGCAGATGTCTGGGGGCCAGGATCAAGATAAGCCGAGGAAGGTCGATGCGTAACCCCTGAAAGACCTGCAGGATCAACGCTTCCTCTCCCTCATGCGTGCTGCCGGCGATCAGGACAGGGGCATCCTTGGGCAGCCTCAACCTCTGTCTCAAGCGCTTTACTGCGGTCCCTGACGGTTGTGCAATCTGGTGGAACTTGATATCGCCGGTAACGTACAGAGTATTCGGGGTTGCCCCCAGGCTAAGCATCCGTTCCCTGTCCGCGTTGGACTTGAGGCACAAGGCGTCGAAGTTCTTCAAGACACCCCTGAAAAAAAAGCGCAGGGGCAGATAAAACCGATAGGATCGTTGAGAGATCCTCCCGTTAAAAAGGATGACGGGGATACCCTCTCTCTTTGCCCCTCTCAGGAGGTTTGGCCACAGCTCTGTTTCCGCCACCAGCAGGAGGCGGGGCTTGATGCGTTTCACCGCCCTCCTCACTATCCAGGGCAGATCTAACGGGGCCAAGAGGGCCGCGTCGACGCCCTGAGATCGAGAAGCGATAGCCCTGCCCTGGGGGGTGGTTGTCGAGATCACAAAACCGTGGCGGGGATAGGCCCGCTTCATCGCGGTCAAGAGAGAGAGGGCAACCGCCACCTCTCCCACCGAAGCGGCGTGAAACCAGATATGAGGCCGCTTTCCCAGCTTCTGAAGCAGCTCGGGCGAATAAAAACTCCAGCGTTCTCGATGGGCAGATCCCTTTGAGAAAAGGATCTTCGACAGGGAAAAAGGGATTGCAAAAAAGGAAAGGAGCAGTAAAACAAGATTATAGAAGAGATAGCTCAATGCAATCACTGTTGTTCATCCGTGGAAGAGGTTATCTCTTCTTCTCGCAATAACGATCGGCCACCGCTGTAATCTCCTGTAATCTCTTCTCCAAGAGCAAGGTCTTCGCCTTTACTTCCTTCTCACCCGCCGCGTGATCGATAGAGATGGGCTCACCCCAGACAAAGACGCCGCGGGAAAAGGGATAGGGGATGATAAAGCGATCCCAGGTATGTAATACCTTCCGAGGAGAGGCGCTGAAGGTGAAGGGGAAAACAGGGATGCCGCTGAGCTTGGCCAATTGCATTACCCCCGGCTGGACCTTGAAGCGCGGCCCCCTGGGGCCATCAGGGGCAATGGCCACATCATATCCCTCTTGTAATGCGCGGGCCAGCCCCTTGATCCCGGCAATCCCCCCCCTTGTGCTCGAACCCCGAACCGTCTCCAAGCCGAAGTGATGGACGGTCCTGCTGACAAGTTCTCCATCCCTGTGGCGGCTGATGAGGATCTTTAATCCTCGCCCCCCATATACCAAGGGCGTCATCAAGAGCCTTCCGTGCCAAAAGGCGCCGATGGCATTTTCCCCTCGCTCCCAGACACCCCTGATGCGCTCCCCGTTCAACTCCTCAATCCGCATGGTCCACTGGAGGCACTTGATAAGAAAAAAGGCCGCCCCGGGCCCCAGCCGCAACATTATTCGGTGCCAGATCTTGCGCATACCCCCGTTACGCCACCTCCTGTAATGGCCGGTCCTGATCTTGGAATTGGAGCTCGTAGAGTTTTTTGTATTCGCCGTCCATGGCCATGAGCTCTCTATGAACCCCCTCCTCAATGATCTCTCCCCCGGACAGGACGAGGATTCTGTCGACATTCCGCACCGTTGAGAGCCGGTGGGCAATGACCAAGACGGTCCTTTTCTCCATCAGCCGGTCCAAGGCCGCCTGCACCTCGCGCTCCGATTCCGTATCCAGCGAGGACGTAGCCTCGTCCAGGATCAAGATAGGCGCATTCTTCAACAAGGCCCTGGCGATAGAGAGCCTCTGCCGCTGCCCCCCGGAAAGCCTGACACCCTGTTCACCGATGACGGTATCGTATCCCTGGGGGAGATTGAGGATAAAACGATGGGCATCGGCCATCTTGGCCGCCTTGATCACCTCTTCTTCAGGGATGTCCGGTCTGCCGTAGGCGACGTTGTTCCGCACGGTGTCGTTGAACAACAGGGTCTGCTGGCCCACGACGCCGATCTGATCGCGCAGGGACTGCAAGGTCGCCTTGCGAATATCCATGCCGTCGATCGTAACCCTTCCCTTGGCCACATCATAGAACCTCGGCAGGAGGTTTACCAGGGTGGTCTTTCCTGCCCCGCTGGAACCTACCAGGGCAACCTTCTCACCGCGCTTCACCACGAAGTTGATGCGCTTCAACACCATCTCATCGGCATAGCGGAAGGAGAGATCGTGGTACTCGATCTCCCGAGAAAAGGAAGGGAGGAGCTGGGCATCGGGGGCATCAGCCACCTCCGGCTTGAGGTCTAAGATGGCAAATACCCGGCGGGCAGCCACTATCCCCTCCTGGATCAGGAGGTTGACCTTACTCAATCCCCTCAGTGGATCGTAGAGCAGGGCCATGGCGGTCATGAAGGAGAAAAAGTCTCCCACCGTCATTGCCCCGCTAATGACCCTATAGCCACCGACCCAAACAAAGGAACCAATGCCGAGATACGCCAACCACTCCATCACCGGGTTGGAGAGGGACCTTATCTTAACCCGCTTCATGAGATATTTAAAGTATTGCTCGTTGGCAACGCTGAAACGCCTGTTCTCATATGCCTCCATATTGAAGGCCTTGACGATACGGTGGCCGAAGATGGTTTCCTGCAGAAACGTACTGATATAGGCCATGGTCTCCAAAGTCCTCTTGCTGATCTTGCGCAGTTTTCTGCTGAACTGAATAAAAGGGAAGGCCGCTAAGGGAAAGACCAACATGGCCACAAGGGCAAGTTGCCAGTCCCGATAGAAGATGACACATAACAAGCCGACGGCGGTGAAGGCATCCTTCACCATACCGGTTACCGCATCGGAGACGGCGCCCTGGATAGAGTTCACATCGTTGGTGATGCGGGCCATCAACACGCCCGTCGGGGTCCGATCAAAAAAGGAGAGGGAGAGGGTTTGCAGGTGGCTATAGATCTGATATCGTATATTCGCCACCACCCGCTGCCCCACGTAATTCATCAGGTACCCCTCCCCGAAGCCGACAAAACCCTTGATAACGCCGAGGCCCATAACCGCGAGAGGGATGACGGTCAACATGAATTTGTCTTTATTAATGAAGATGTCATCCAGGACATTTTTGGTAAGCAGGGCGAAGGCGGCGGTAATGCCCGACACCACTGCCATACAGAGCATGGCCACGAGGAGCCTGCGCCAATAGGGCCGGACGAACTTCAGCACACGGATATAAATATCCTTGCCTTTTATTGCCGTCCCATCATCTGCAGGGCGATTCGGGCCGACCTCTGATCCGAGTTGGACATCCTTACGCTTCATGTTACTCCCATCATCTGCAGGGCAATCCGGGCCACCCTTTGCGAGGCCCCCCTGCCGCCAAGTTTGTCTGTAATGAGCCGAAACTCATCCTTGATCTCTTCCCTCTTGGCATGGTCTTGCAGGATCTTTTTCGCCTCGAGGGCAATCCTTTGGGGGGTCACCTCAGCTTGAAGCAACTCCGGCACCACCTTCCTACCCACAACGATATTCGCCAGGCCGAAGCACTTTATCTTTACCAGCATCCTGCCGATAAGATAGGTTATGGGGCTTAACCGATAGATGATTACCATGGGGGCTCCGGCAATGGCCCCTTCCAGGGTGGCGGTACCCGAGGCCGTCAACAAGAGATCGGCAGCCTTCATCACCTCAAAGGCTCTACCCTCGACAATCTCGATAGGAAGCCGGCTGCCCGCTATACACCCCTGAACCACATCCCTGCCGATAGACGAGGCAAGGGGGATCATGAAGCGGGAGAGAGGGAAATCGCTTGCCAGGATCTCTGCAGCGCCTACGAGGGGCGGCAAAAGGACCTTCACCTCCCGGCCCCTACTGCCGGGCAACAGGCCGATGAGGAGGGCATCGGCAGCGATTCCCAATCGCGTGCGCGCCTTCTCACGGGACAGGCCGACATCCAGGATATCGAGGAGCGGATGGCCGACGAACTCCACATCCACCCCCGCTTGCTCATAGAGAGGTGCTTCGAAGGGTAAGATGACCGCCATCTTTGCCACCCGCTTGGCGATCTTTTTAATGCGCCCGGGCCGCCATGCCCAAACCTGTGGGCTTACGTAGTAGAGGACAGGCACCGCACTATCATTGAAGACCTTGGCCAACCGCAGATTGAATCCAGGGTAATCGATCAGGACAGCCAGATGGGGTCTGCGATCCTTGATAAAACGTTTTATCTGCCTCCAGGCCCTCCAGATATGCCCCATCTTTTCCAAAACCTCGGTAACACCCACAACAGCGAGTTCAGCAGAGGAGAAGAGGAGATGCACCCCCGCCCTCTCCATCTCGCTCCCCCCGATGCCATAACATTCCACCTGAGGTGATAACGATGCCATTGCCTCCGCCAATTTCGCCCCATAGAGATCGCCCGAAGGCTCCCCGGCCACAATCACTACCTTTTTCCCGGCGTTAATCACTTCATATCCCTGTCGATGGCATCGGCGATCCGGATGGCTACCTCCAGGGCACGCTGGCCATCCTCGCCCGAGCAAACAGGGGGGGTCCGCTCCCGGACGCTCTGCAAAAAGGCCTTCAACTGCATCTCCAAAGGGTCGTTCTGCCGTGCCACTTCATCCACCTGCATCCCCGCTCTTCCCCCTTTCCCCCTTCGGGTAATCGTCAGGCTCTGTTTCATATAATCGACTGAAAGGTAGGAATCTTTTTGGAGGATGACCATTTTACGCAATTTCTCCTGGGCGATCCTGCTGGCCGAGAGGTGGGCCACACATCCATTCTTGAAGATGAGGCGCGCATGGGCGACATCGATGTGAGGAGAGCAAAAAGGTGTTCCTACCGCCTCAATGCCCTCAATGTCCGGCCCCAGGATACTGAGGATGATATCGATGTCGTGGATCATCATATCTAAGATGACGTCGACGTCGGTCCCCCTGCCGGGAAAGGGAGAGAGCCGACATGATTCTATTAAGAGAGGGTTCTTTAAAACCCCGTTCATGGCTTCCAACGCCCCGTTAAATCTCTCCAGATGTCCTATCTGAAATATAGCACCTCTCTCCTGAGCCAGGGCATTGAGTTTTTGGGCCTCTGCCACCGTAGCGGTTATGGGTTTCTCCAGCAGGACATCAACACCTGCCGAAAGGAAGTCCTTCGTTACGCCATAATGGGAAATGGTCGGGACGGCGATGCTCACCGCCTCAACCCTGCCCAGGAGATCACGGTGATGGTAAAGGGGCTGGCAGCTGGTGTGAACAGCCATCTCCCGGCAACGCCCCTCGTCGATGTCCACCACCCCGATGAGCTCCGCCTCGGGGATGCGGGCGTACTTCTCCGCATGGATCTTCCCCAGATACCCAATACCTACCACGCCCACCTTGATTCTGTCCGCTGCCACTCTTATCTTCTCGTTACCCCTCTCTTTGTCCCCTTGATAAAATCCAACATATGCCGTACCTCCGGCAGGGCGGAGACGGGGTCCTCTTGCACCTTCTGAATGGCCTCCTCCATGGTGAGGTGTGATCGGAAGAGCACCCTATAGGCCTTCCGTAAGCCCGTGATAGCCTCCTCCGGGACCTTATTGCGCTGCAGATTGAGGACATTGATCCCATAGAACTTGACCTTCATCCCCGAGGCAGTGACGTACGGGGGGATATCCCTCGTGAGGGCTGTCGCCCCTCCCACAAAGGCATAAGTCCCAATCCTGACGTATTGATGAATGGCCACTATCCCACCGATGATGGCGTGATCCCCTATCTCTACATGTCCTCCCAAGGCAGCATAGCTGGACATGATGATGCGATTTCCCAAGGTGCAATCATGGGCGACATGGGCATAGGCCATGAGGAAGTTCTCATCGCCGAGGACTGTCTTCACATTACCGAAGGGGGTGCCACGGTGTATAGTCACGAACTCCCTGATAATATTATTATCTCCTACGACGACAGAGGTCTCCTCACCTTTATATCTCAGGTGCTGGGGAGGGGCCCCTAACGAGGCGTGCTGATAGATCTGACACCCCTTGCCTATCACCGTCCACTTGTCGATGACGCAAAGGGGACCTATCCGCGTGCCTTTTCCGATTTTTACCTTTTCTCCTATGATGGAGTACGGTCCTATATCCACGCCATCGGCCACCTCAGCCGTCGGGTGTACAATAGCTGTCTCGTGTATCATCTCGCACCAACCTCCTTGTCCATGATGGTGGCCAGGATTTCCGCCTCCGCAGCCAGCTGATCGCCTACAAAGGCCTTACCCTGAAAGGCCCAAATCATGCCTCGGTGTTTCGTCACATCGATCTCCAGGCGAAGCTGGTCCCCGGGGACAACCGGCCTTCTGAACTTTATCCGGTTCATGGACATGAGGTAGACGCCCTTGCCCTCCGCCTCCTTCCCCATGGCCCGGAACGCCAGCACGCCGGCGGTCTGTCCCAAGGCCTCAATGATGAGGACGCCGGGCATCACCGGCTCTCCGGGAAAATGCCCCTGGAAAAAGGGTTCGTTGACCGTAACATTCTTTATCCCCACTATCCGCTTGCCCTCCTCCAGCTCTATGATGCGGTCGACAAATAAAAAGGGATATCGATGGGGCAAGACATCCATGATCCCCTGTACATCGATCATCAAATTCCTCCTCTCTATTCTTCCTCTTTCTCTGTCGCTTTTTTTTTCTCGAGCGCCGCTACCCGCTTGCGCAACAGGTCCAACTCCTTCCTTATCTCCGGAAGCCTGGACCATACCGCGGCCACCTTCAGAAACTGCCGGTAGGGGAGGTGGGGGGTCCCGAGGACGATTTGATTGGGAGGCACATTCTTGGCGATACCGGACTGGGCGCCAATCATAACGTTGTCCCCTATCTCAATGTGGTCGACCAGCCCTACCTGCCCCGCCAAGGTGACGTTTTTCCCGAGCTTCGTGCTCCCTGAGATTCCCACCTGGGCAACGATGATGCTATTCTCCCCTATCTGCACATTGTGGCCGATTTGGACGAGATTGTCGAACTTCACCCCCTTCTTGACCAGGGTCTTGCCAAAGGTGGCCCGATCAAGGCAACAGTTGGCGCCGATCTCGACATCGTCTTCGATCTCCACGATCCCCACCTGCGGGATCCTCACATTCGCCTCTCCATCCTTAACAAAGCCAAAGCCGTCGGCCCCGATGACCGTGCCTGCATGGATGATGACGCGCTTCCCGAGGATGCACCGGGGGTAGATGGTCACATGGGGATAGATAACGGTGTCTTCACCGATTGCCGCCTGGGGGCCGATGGAGACAAAGGGATAGATGGTGACCCGTGAGCCGATCTCAGCCTCATCCCCGATGGAGACAAAGGGGTGTATCGTGGCATCCTTGCTCACCTTGGCCGAGGGGCTGACCCAGGCCATTGCCGAGACCCCTCCTGCGACGTATGGTTGCCGGGTGAACGCGGCGAGGATCTTGGCCGCGGCCAAGAGGGGGTTTTTTACTATCAGCAGGGGAAAAGAGACATCCGTTATCTCCTGCGAGACGATAGCGGCAGAGGCCTTGGTCCCCTTCAGCAGAGGGATGAATCGCTCAGTGCTGGCAAAGGTGATATCACCTTCCTGCGCCCCCTCTATGCCGGCGAGCCCCGATATTACTACCGAGCCATCCCCTATCACCTTGCCCCCGACCTCGCGGGCCAGGCTTTCGAGGCTCCGTTTCACAGGCTTTACTCCTTGGCGGCATCGAAGGTCTTGATCACCCGGTCGGTGATATCGATCTCCTTGGAGGCATAAGCAACCAAGCCTGTTTCCAAGATCAAGGTATATTTCTCCTCCTGCCCCAACTTCTTGATCACTATCATGAGACTCTTATTGAACTTGGTTGCGCTTTCCTTGTTCATCTGCTTGAGCTCGGCATCGGCATCCTGCCCCAACCGATCCAGATCTTTTACCTTCTGCTGGAACTCCCGCTCCTTCTCTCTCCTGGCCTGCTCGCTGAGCATGCCGGCCTTCTTCTCCAACGATTCCTTTAAGGCCTTTAACTCCGCTGCCTTTTTTTCGTAATTCTTTTGCAATTCAGTACCCCTCTTCACAAAGGCATCTCTCTCCTTTGCCCATCGCTTGGACTCGTTTAAGACTCGGTCCATGTCGAAATAGCCGACCTTGATTGCTTGCGCGTAGGCAAGAGGGGAGGCCATGAGCAGACCTAAAAAGACAAAACATGCAAGTACCTTCTTCATCGACTAACTCCTTTCTCTCTGTGTAATATTAAAACATCGTCCCCATGGAGAAGTCCCATACGTTGGTCTTCTCTCCGCGGCCAGACCGGGGACTGAGGTTGTACCCCCAATCGACGCGGATGGGGCCAAAAGGGGAATACCAGCGGATGCCCGCTCCGACAGCTTGCCGCAGCGGGGTGAAGCTGTTATCAAAACTTCTTTCTCCTCCTCCCCATCCCTTGCCGATGTCGTAGAATACCGCTAGCCGCAAGCCGATGGCCTTGCTCAGGGGGTAGAGCAATTCCGTGTTCAAGACCACCATATTGAGGGCGCCGATCGGTTCGTTATCCTTCGGATCCACGGGGCTGGCAAACCCGTAATCGAACCCCCTTAAGGTCTTGATACCCCCGACATAGAATCTCTCATTGATGGGTACCTCTTTGTGCGTATATGGCCGGATGAAACCGGCGGTTCCCCGCAGGTTTAAGACTAGGTCGCCGACAATGGGGTGGAACCAACTGACCCCGCCACTGGCAGAATAGAAGTAATTGTCGCCACCCAGGCCGGCAATGGCGCCGGTGACCCATATCTCCGATCCATTGGTCGGGAAGTAGGGGTCATCGAGGGTGTTCCTGGTAAAGGTGAGGATGACCTTGCCCGTGGTGCTCGCCCCCTCCACCCACAGGTCATAGATGTAATCTCCAGGGAAATATACAGTTGTATCGACATTGTATACCTTCACCCGCTCGAACCGATAACCAAGGGACGCAACGATATTTTCCGTGATCTCCCTGCCGATGGTGATGCCTCCTCCAGCTACATCGACCTTGTAGGAATCAAACTCCTCCGTCTCGCTGTAGCCGGTCACCCCAAGGGATACCTGGGTGTCTAAAAAGCGCGGATCGGTGAAACCGACGTTGAAATTCCGTACCTCCCCTCCGATCTCCACCTTGATGTTCGCCTTGTATCCGCGACCAAACAGATTTCCATGGGAAAGGGCCACGCTCCCCACCACCCCATGGACATTGCTGTACCCTGCGCCGAACGACAACCTCCCCATCTGCTGCTCCTCGACCCTGATGTCCAAATCGATGAGCTCCTTCTTCTCCGTGGGGCTGGGGGCGAACTCCACCTCCTTAAAATATCCTGTGCGCAAAACCCGCTCGCGGCTCTTGCGCAGCCGGGTAGAGCTATAGAGGTCGCCTTCGGCAATCTTCAACTCCCGCCTGATCACCTTGTCTCTGGTCTTGGTGTTCCCCTCCATCTCTATGCGGTTGATATGAACCGTAATCCCCTTGTCGATCTTAAAGGTCAGGTGCACGAGCTTTTTCTCGTTGTCGAGCATGGTCAAGGGGGATACATCCGCATAGGCGTATCCTTTATCGGTATATTGGTCGGTCAGCCACAGGAGGTCTTTTTGTACCAGGGAGGAACGGTAGACCTTGTTCGCCCGGCTCGTAAACCCCTTTAGGAGTTGCTCTTTGGTGGTGAGAATGTCCCCTGTAATGTCGAGGCTGCCGAGCTTATATTGCTCCCCTTCCTCGATCCTGATGGTGATCTGGATGGATTTTTTATTTTTACTGAGGGTGACCTCCGGTTCGCTTATCTTCACCGTCACGTAGCCGTCATCGAGGTAGAGGCTTCTGATACGGCTCATATCCACCTCTAAAACGTCCGTTTCCACCGTGCCGGATTTGGTGAGCCACCACAGCCACCCCTTCTTCTTGGTCTTCATAACGGTTCTGAGCTTTCTTGACCCAAAGACCTTATTTCCCACGAAGGTTATCTTGGTGAGGTAACCCTTCACCCCTTCGACGATATCGAAGTAAACCACCGCCTTATTCCCCTGCTCAAGCTCGACCCGATACTCCACCTCGCTGCCGAAGTACCGCTTGGAGGTATAGAGCTTTTTGATCTCCGTGACGCTGGAGCGCACCTTGCCCATGTCCAGAACCGAATCACGCTTGACCTCGATGACCCCCTCGACATCCTCCTGGCTCAGCTTGACGTTGCCGGAGATGACGATATTCGCCACATAAGGCTTCTCGATCACGGCAAAGGTGAGTATGATCTCTCCTTTGGTTTCAGCTGCATCGACCTGCACGTCGCGGAAGTACCCCAGGCGGTAGATAGCCTTGATATCCTCGCGTACCCTCTCTGGGGAAAAGGGCTGCCCTGCTTTGCTCTTTATCTCCTTGAGGATTATCCCCTTATCCACCCGCTCATTTCCGAAGATCACGATCTCCTTGATCACCCCCTGTTGGGCAAGGGCCGGGGCAACGGCGGTTACGAGGAGAAAGAATAAAACAAAGCCTAGTGTTTTCATTCCGCTCACGGTGAGGCACCCCCTTCGGGTCAAAAAGCACCCTTTCATAGCAGATATTCACCCGTTTGTAAACTACATTTTCAGACCATTCTTCCATCCGCCAGGAGGATCTGCCGCGGGAAGCGCCGCGCCAAGGCCTCATTGTGAGTGACGATGATGAGGGTAACGCCCTTCGCCCGGTTGAGGGAGAAGATAAGCCGAATGATCCGTTCCCCGGTTTTGCTGTCCAGGTTCCCGGTCGGCTCATCGGCCAACAGGAGGGCGGGGTGTAAGACCAAGGCCCTGGCAACGGCAACCCTCTGTTGCTCACCGCCGGAGAGCTCCCCTGGTTTATGCCGCATGCGGTCCTTGAGACCGACCTCCGTTAAGATCTCCTCTGCTTGCTGTTGAGCCTCCTCTTTGCCCATCCCCCGTATCAAGGCGGGCATCATGGTGTTCTCCAAGGCATTGAACTCGGGCAGGAGGTTATAAAATTGGAAGACGAAGCCTATGTCTCGATTCCTCAATGCGGCCAAGGTCCCTTCCGGACGGGAGAAGATATCCACACCTTGGTAGAGGACCTCCCCCTGGGACGGCCGGTCCAGCGTACCCAGGATGTGAAGCAGCGTCGTCTTTCCCGCTCCCGAAGCCCCCGAAATAGCCACCCGCTCCCCCCGTTGCACAATAAGGTCGATCCCCTTGAGGGCAAGAATCTTTGTCCCTCCCTTTTTAAATGCCTTATGGAGCCCCCGTACCTGAATCAAGGGGGTTGCCTTGCGCTGCTTTAGATCCATTTCTTCCCCACATCCCGCGAAATAAGGGCCTTATCCCTTGCCTCTTCAAGTCTCTCTCGACCATATTCTTGCAGGATCTCCCGGATCTGAGGATAAACCCCCAGTATCTCTTCAACATCATTTTTAGAGGCCATCAAGAGCTCTGTGCGGGTCACCGTCCTCACCGACGCGGTGTGATTTCTGCCCAGGAGGAGCGATATCTCGCCGAAGATATCCCCTGCGGCAAGGTGGCCTACGGCGACCTCCTTCCCGTCTTTTTCAATAAAAACCTCCGCCCTGCCCGACTTGATGAGATAAAGGAAGGCGGGCAGGGTTCCTTCTTGGATCACCGTCATGTTCGCATCCACCACCTGATGGGAAAATCTCTCCACCAGGCGCTTTCTATCCTGTGGACTCAGGGCGTTAAAGGGCGGAGAAAGGGCAAGGATAGTATCCACCACCCTCTTTTTGTAGAGGGTCAAGAGGACTTCAGCGATATTGGGATAGGCCTTCTTGATCTCGTCAAAATCCTCCCGCGTCATCTCCAGAAGGCTGACATCGGTCAGCGCCCTGGCTGAGGCGCTGCGTCGCTGGTGGGAGAAGAAGCTGAACTCCCCGAAGAAATCCCCGGCTTCGAGGACATTGAGGAGGACCTCCTTCTTCTCTTTTATGTTGTATTTATATATCCCTACCTTTCCTTGGCTGACGACGTAAATGGAATCCCCCTGCTCTCCCTCCTTGCATATCAGACTTTCTTTGTCGACCTGATACGATTTGATCCGCGCCAAGACTTGCTGGAACTCCTCCTCTGAAAGGTCGGCAAAGAGGAGAGGGACGCTCGTCTCTTGCACCTCCTTCTGGGAAAGCAGGTCCTCCTTTCTGGATGAGAGGTCCTTTAAGACCTGGAGGGTCTCCTCATCGTCCGGCTCGATCTTGAGGACGAGCTTGCCGAGGGCGATGGCCTGGAGGAAAAGCCCCTTTTTAACGTATTCCGCAAGGACATATTTATACCTGATAAGGGACTCGGGCTCTCTCCCCACCTTTCGCAGCAAGTCCCCTATCTGGACCTGAACCTGTAGATCTTCCGGGGTGACCTCTGCCAGCCGTTTGAACTCCACCAGGGCCTTTGCCAGCTCTCCCCTGCTGATGTAATGCTGGCCCCTCTCCCTGAGGGCCTTTTCTTGATCTTTGTTTTCAGTCATCATCACTCGTAACGCAAGGCCTCCGTAGGGTCAAAGCTTGCGGCCTTCCACGCCGGATAGATGGTTGCCAGCAGGCTTATCCCCATGGCCACACCGATTACGATGACGACATCGACGGGATCAACCCGGGAGGGGAGCTGATTTATCCAATAGACATCTCCCGGCATCGCCTTGAAGCCGAGCAACCGCTCCAACAGGCCCGTGATCGCCCCTAAGTTGTGGGCTATGAGGAGCCCACAGACAGAGCCCAAAAAGGTCCCCACCAAACCGACGATGAAGCCCTCGAAGACAAAAATCTTCATGATACTGCTGCGCCTCGCCCCCATGGATTTGAGGATGGCGATATCGCGATGCTTCTCCATCACCACCATGATCAGGGTTGTGATGATATTGAAGGCTGCCACGCCGACGATCAGGGACAAGAGGATAAACATCATCAATTTTTCCAACTTGAGGGCGGAGAAGAGTTTTTTAAACATCGTCATCCAATCCTTGGCATAGTAACCGGGCCCCATTTTTTCTTCGATCCGCTCCGCAACGGCGCCTGCCTGGTAGATATCCTTCACCGTGATCTCAATGCTCGTAGCCACGTCCCCTATCCTCAGGAACTCCTGGGCGCCGGGAAGGGAGATATAGGCAAAGGTCGAATCATAATCGAACATCCCGAACTCGAAGATCCCCGTCACCTTAAACCGCTTCACCCGCGGGGCCATCCCTACCGGTGTTATATCCCCGAGCGGGGAGATAACGGTTATGGTATCATCGAGGAAGACCCCCAAGTTCTTGGCCAGCTCCTTTCCTATGATGATGCCGGGCAACCTTCCTCCTGCATCCCGGTTCAGGCTGTCGATTGCACCCTCTATGATGCTCTTTTGCAAGTTGGATACCTTGCGTTCCAACGGGGGATCGATTCCCCGCACAAACGCACCGGCTACCCCCCCCGTGCCGGACAACATGACCTGAGCAGAGGCAAACGGGGCCGCGGCAAGCACCCCCGGCACCCCTTCGACCTTCTTTATGACCTCGCGATAATCTTTGATCCCGCTTCCATATTTACTCAGAACAATGTGGGCGTTGGTCCCCAGGATCTTCTCCCTGATCTCGTGCCCGAAGCCGTCCATTACCGCCAGGACGACTATGAGGGCCATCACCCCCAACATGATCCCGATGATGGAGAAAAAGGTGATGATGGAGATAAAGGTCTGCTTCCTCTTGGCCTTGAGATAACGCAGGCCGATGAAGAGCTCATAGGGGAGCATCAGGTCTTCTCCCTCATCTGGGGGAAGAAGATGACATCCCTGATGGAAGGGGAGTCGGTCAGGATCATCACGAGCCTATCTATCCCGATTCCCGCCCCTGCCGTGGGGGGCATGCCGTACTCCAGGGCGGTAAGAAATGCCTCGTCAATAATGGAGAGGTCGTCCTCAGCGACTCCCTTGCGAGCCGCCTGTTTCCGAAACCTCTCCCGCTGGTCCTCGGGATCGTTGAGCTCGGAGAACCCATTGGCTATCTCCCTGCCCATGATGAAGAGCTCAAACCGCTCCGTGACTGTCGGGTCCGCGCCCTTTCTCCGAGCCAGAGGGGAGACCTCCACCGGATATTCGGTGATAAAGGTGGGCTGGATGAGCTTGGGCTCTACGGCCTGTTCAAAGATCTTCACCAAGAGTTCCGCATGGCTCTCAGCCTCCGTCACTTCCAGCCCTAATTCCTGCGCCAGACCGGAAGCGTAGGCCCTATCGGAAAGGACCTTCCCATCCACCTCTCCATACCGGTTCAGGGCCTCTTTGAGAGTGACGCGGGGCCAGGGCGGGGTCAGATCCAAGGCAGCCCCTTGATAGGTGATCTTAGGGGATTCACAGACCTTGCGGGCAACCTCTCCAATCATCTCCTCGATCAAGGCCATGAGGTCTTCATAGGTGCTATACGCCTGATAGAACTCCAACATGGTGAACTCGGGGTTGTGCTGGGAGGAGACCCCCTCATTGCGAAAGTTCCTGTTTAATTCAAAGACCCGCTCCACCCCGCCGATCACCAGCCGTTTGAGGTAGAGCTCCGGCGCGATGCGCAGGTAAAGATCCATATTCAGGGCGTTGTGATGGGTCTTGAAGGGGCGCGCCGTCGCCCCGCCCGGGATGGGCTGCATCATCGGGGTCTCGACCTCCAGAAAGTCCCGCTGGAGGAGGAATGCCTTCAACCCCTGGATGATCTCGTTTCTTTTATAAAAGGTTTCTTTGACCTTTGGGTTCACGATAAGGTCCAGATACCGCTGCCGGTACCTTGTTTCCACATCGGTCAGGCCATGCCATTTCTCCGGAAGGGGATGGTAAGACTTGGCCAACAACTGGATGGATGAGGCCTCTATGGTCAGTTCCCCGGTCTTGGTTCGGAAGAGCCGCCCCCGCACCCCCAAGAAGTCACCTGCGTCGAGCCGCTTGAACAGCCCGAAGAGCTCTTCGCCCATCACATCCCGGCGCAGATATACCTGTATTCGTCCCTTGCGGTCCTGCAGATGGACAAAGGCGGCACGACCGAAGTGCCTGATGGCCATGATGCGGCCGGCACAGCTCACGGTCTCCTCGAGTCCCGCCAGGGCCTCTGCAGACCAATCGCCATAGCACTCGATGATCTCAGAGGAGGTATGTTCCGCCCTGAAGTCGTTGGGGAAGAGCTCAACCCCCATTGCCCGTAAGCCCTGGATTCGTTCCTTCCACTGTCTTAGGACTTCACTCTCCTCCATCACCGCTCCAAAAGACGATAAATGTTAAGAAGTTGAGGTTATCTTATTTAAAAAAAGAGGTCAATACCAAAATATTTTACATTTCGTAGCAAATAAATCCTTCTTCTCACTGCTGGAAAATGGTTGGCGGCGAGCTATTCGGCTGTGAGCCCCTCGGTCGTGAGCCCCTCGGTTGTGAGCCCCTCGGTTGTGAGCCCCTCGGTTGTGAGCCCCTCGGTTGTGAGCCCCTCGGTTGTGAGCCCCTCGGTTGTGAGCTCGGGGTCGAACGACTCGGGGTCGAACGACTCGGGGTCGAACGACTCGGGGTCGAACGACTCACCCGAACCGATGCAGGTGAGGGAAACCAAATGCTTGACTTCTCCGCCTCGCCTGATATATCGTGAGGCAGTTGCAGCAGCGGTTTGTTCAACGCTAACCAAACAAAAGGAGGGGATACCATGGATAAGTTCTATGCGTTTGTCGGCAAGGTGTTATTGTTGGTCGGTTTGATCAGCTTAGTCCTCGCGGTCATCGTGAAGCTCTTCGAGCAGTGTGCCTACTTCGGCATCTTTCCTTTAAGCTATCTGCGGTTCGCCGGGGTCTGTTTCCTCTTCGTCGTCGCCAACAGCCTTTCTCAGAAGGCGGCAGGGAAACAGCCGCAGAAAAAGAGAAGGAGATAGTCACCTGGGGCATTATGCGCCAAAAGAGACGGGCTTCAGGCCCGTCTTTTTTTATCTTTGGATAGTTGTATCTTAGACGGTGTGGCAGTAGCTTATCAGCATAAAGGTTGTATTAGGATCATGCGCAGAAATGTTTCGTTATATTCCTTATCAATTAAGTATGGTGGTTTAGTCCGCACGAACCTTGAAAATACTATTTATCCCCTCTCCCTCCACGCCACAAAAACGGCGGGATCCCCGACAGGGGAGAGGAAAGAAATTTATTTTCTAAGCAATGGACAGAAAGTTTATGTATATTAATTGTTAGAGGTAGGAAATGGAATGCGAAAAAATTGATTTAGATATTCTGGAGGTTACATATTACGAGAAAGGGGAAAGAGTCGTATGACAGTTAAAAAGATAGCTATGAAACACAAAAAAAAGATCGCGCTTGTCGCGCACGACAATAAGAAGCGCGATCTAACGGAATGGGCCAAGTATAACAGAGATCTCCTGGCTCACCATGCGGTGTATGCCACAGGCACAACCGGCAGGGTATTGGAACAGGAACTTGGCTTTGAGATCACCGCGCTCCAGAGCGGGCCGTTGGGCGGTGATCTTCAAATCGGCGCCAAGATTGCCGATGGGGAGATTGATTTTCTCATTTTTTTCTGGGACCCGCTCGAGCCGGTGCCCCATGATCCTGATGTCAAAGCGCTTTTACGCATGGCGGTGGTTTGGAACATCCCCCTTGCCTGCAACCGAACATCAGCCGATTTCATGATCTCATCACCCTTGATGGATGAAGACTATGATCGTCTTGTGCCTGATTATGATGCGTATAGGGCACGGAAGATAAAACGAAATGAGTAGCGTTAAAAAGGCCTCGCTTTAACAGGCGATAGCTTGCTGCACGCTACCGGGGGTAATCACGATCAACAAAATGGGCTTACCGATCCCGGTGAGCCCATTGATGTCCTTTGGTGGAGCTGAGGGGGATCGAACCCCTGACCTCTTGAATGCCATTCAAGCGCTCTCCCAGCTGAGCTACAGCCCCATTGCTTGAAAATGTATTATAGAGATCTCGTCCCATGGTGTCAACACTCCGAATTCGGAGGGTTAAGGATCGAAAGATGAGGTACTTTCCCGTTGACACCTCCCGAGGGAACCCCTATATTTGATCTATAGCCGGAGTGGTGAAACTGGGAGACGCAGGGGACTCAAAATCCCCCGGGCCTTGCGCCTGTGCGGGTTCGATTCCCGCCTCCGGCACCAATGATATCAAAGGGTCGGCTGAATTTTGGCTGGCCTTTTTTCTTTGGAAATCATGGACTGTGCCCGTAACTGTTTCCGTTCGTTGCCGCTGATAGACTGTCCTTTAAACTCCTCGACAAAGCCTTTTTTGTTGACAACTCCTAGCTTGTGGCCTAAGTTTTCCATATACTTCTCAAGGTCCTAAGCAAACCAACAACGGAACCCTTAAACCTTATAGGGGGTAGGGATGAAAGGGGAAAAATGATCAAAAAAGCATGGATGGGGAGTGGTGCGCCCAAGGGGACGCGTGGGCTTGCTGGCCCTGCCAAGGGGATCATGACCATGGCTATCATGGTATGTCTGGCAATCTCAGTTGCGGAGGCCCAAGAGATCTATAAGTGGGTAGACGAGAAGGGGGTAACTCACTATTCCGATGCGGCGCCACCCGATAAACAGAGCAAAGATATTGATACCGTCAAAGGGGATAAGGGGGTTAATTCTATGGGGACCCCCACAATTCCGTCAGCCAAAACCGAACCTAGTGCTACTAGCCAGCCTACGACACAGCAGCCCGCGGAAGTTGATGCATGGGTAGACGAGTACGGCAACAGGCATCCCATTACCGAAGAACTGATTGCTCAGGAGAGGGCACGATTGAACGAGAGACTTCATTACTACGGGTATGGCTGTAAGAACGATTATAAGGGGATGGGTTCCGACAACAGCGCTTTTGCAATGCAGGCAAAAGATAGACATCGAAAGTGGTGTGATGACAACGCTGAGGCGGTGAAACAGAAACTACGAGAGCTGGCGCGTTCACCCAAGCTGTATTTTTATAGCAAATACGAGCGAGAAAAGCAGAAAGCGCAAAAAGGGGTTGAGACGCAAACGAAGGACAGTGTTTTTAACCCAAAAACAGGTGAGCGCTACCCTCGCAGCGGTGAGGGGTATACCAATCCTCGCACCGGTGAATACTATCCAGCCGTAGGCAATGGTGCCGTCAACCCGAGAACCGGGGAGCATTACGAATAAATGGCCCAACTTCTTGACTCCCAACCTCCGGAGGAGGGTTATGAGAAAATGAAAAAAAATAAGGAAGAAGTACTCGAAAAACTGATAAACTCATCAGGATTTTTATTCCAAATTGCGGTTGAACATCTTGTATCATCGAGTATGGATCAGCCATGGAGCGTTGTCTCTCGCGAACATCCTTGGAGAAGCAAAGAGAGTGGTGCAGAAGGATTCATAGATTTGATCTTTGCGGCCGGAGTAGCATGGATGGTCTGCGAATGCAAGCGAACAAGAGACGGCGACTGGGTCTTCATTGTTGAGAGCAAGAACAAAGCTGAAGTCGCGACAATGAGGTGCTCGTGGGTCGCAGGAATAGCAGATGGGACTGGCATTGCCGGATGGGACGATGTTGTGTTCAGACCTTCATCGTTAGAGTCTGCCTTTTGCGTTATTAGGGGCTCAAGTGATAAGGATGGTCCATTGCTCGAACGGATAGCCGGCAATCTCCTGCTTTCGATGGATTGCCTCATTGAGGAGGACGTCGAATATGTCAAGAAGAAGCAGCAGGGATACAAAGGCGTATATATTCCAGCCATAATCACAAATTCACGTCTCTTCGCTTGCGAAGTAGATCCAGGAACAATCTCACTGGCAGATGGCACCATTGAGGCCCGAGAATTTATTGAGGTCCCCCTGATTAGGTTTAAAAAGACACTCTCTTTTGAGTCGCCAAGTAATTCACGAGCTAGAAACTTGTTCGAAGCCACGAGGGAACGAGAGCGGACAGTTCTAATAATTAACTCATCATCTTTGCTAGAAATTCTTTCGAAGACGAATATGAAGACGGCATCCTGGGAAGACCCATATCCTTGGGATGCTGCCCTTAATCAACTGAACCAAGGCAAGGCGAAGAAATAGTAACCCAGCATTACAATGCAACCGACCGGCTGCGTCGTCGACTGATTGCTACGTTAGCTCGAGTAGGCGGGAAGGGGCGCGGTGAAGAAAGACAAAGCAAGGGAACTGGTACCCCAGACCGCAGACTACGTTGCGTCGGCTGCCAAGGCAGCACTTGGAGCTGTACCCTTCATAGGTTCTCTTCTGGTGGAGATTGCCGGCGTCCTCATTCCTCACCAGCGCATTGACCGAATTGTAAGGTTTGCTGAACAGCTAGAGGTTAGACTCTCCGGAATCGAGCAGGGCTTCGTCAGGTCTCAGCTGGCAAACGAGAACTTCACTGACCTCGTTGAGGAAGGGCTCAGACAGGCGGCACGTGCTGTCTCGGAGGAGCGACGGGCCTACATTGCTTCCTTGGTCGCGGAAAGTGTTCGCACCGAGGATATCTCCTACATCGAATCCAAACATATGCTTCGTATCCTCGGGGAACTGAACGATATCGAAGTCATCCGCCTCGGCTCATATGTGTCGCAGAGCCGCGACGAATACGGGAAGAAACACGAAGCAGTCCTAAAGCGGGTAGTAGCGGTCTTGAATTCTCCCCAAGAGGTGATTGACAAAGAGACGCTGCAGCAGAGTTATGACGAGCACCTAATACAACTCGGCCTAGTTGCGCGTTACGAGGTCACTCCGCCTATAAACAAAAATGATCCAGAGGCTCTCTTTGCTGCACTCAGTCGGCCAAAGGGACCGAGCATGATCCGCATCACCTCGTTAGGGATGTTGCTGTGCCGCCAGATTGGGCTTTCAGAAGAGGAACGGGGCAAACAATGGAGACTTCAACCATCCTCTCATTGATCGCGGTGCTCATTTCTCTCGGCAGTGCAGGGATTTCCCTATGGTCTCTTCTGAGAGATCGTCCTCGCCTACAATTGCACTCCCACTTGGCGCCAGCGAATGAATATGGTCCAGGTCAAATTACTTTCAAAGCAGTGAACAAAGGCCGCAAACCTGTGGTTCTGCGTCTTTTTGGCGGGGATTACGAGGGGGAGGCGTTGCTGGGTACCTACCTCGGGGAGAAGGGGGCAGGGCTTCGGCTGGGGGAGAGTGATTTTTTCGAGAAAACTATTATGGCTGACAATAGTATGTGTATGGATTTGGAGGGAAATTTCCTGATTCGAGTCTGGGTCGAGGATTCGACGGGGCGGCGATATTATTTCAAGAAGTCTACTGAACAGGTCAAATCCCTGCTTCAAGGATAATAGTTCCAGGCTGGAAAAAATAAAAGGCCCCTTTACGGGGCCTGGGTTAATTAGGCCAAATATGTCAATCCGACTAGCAGAAAGGAGGGGAGGATCACACAAAAAAGCGGTCTTGTTCTTTTTCTTCCTGCTCTTGCTCTATGTTATAATTTGGTTCTGATTCTGGCCCGGGGGTAATGCTTTGATTTGCAAGAACAGAATCATAAACCTGTAATGTTGAAGAAAAAGAGTCTATATCGACTAAAAAGTAAGCACTATCGTTAATTTTCTGGATCATTTTCCTTGCTCCTTGAAAAAGAACTCACGCAGTTTAATATTTTGTTCTTCGTTTTTTTTAAGTATAGCATCAATTTCAGCATTTGGCAACTCCGCATATCCATCCTTTAGGGTAATCTTTGCCATTCTAAGAGGTCCACCAACCTTAGGATCCTGCGTGGCCGTCTCGGTAACTAAATAGGCGGTTAGACTCTTTATATTTTCGAGCTTCATTTCTGGATTATAAAGCCTGTGTATTAGGTAAGTTGCATATTGAGGAACTCCCGCCAGCATGTGTCCAGTCGTACATAGTTGGGGTGTAAAGTCAAGGCCATTATTTAAAAGATATATCCGACTTTTTTTATCAGTATTACTGTTATAGCCCGATACTATAAATATCATTGATGGCCTTTGATCAATTATATTTCCTTGTTGTGCAGTTGAGACCCATGGTCTTGACCCAAACCATTCTTCGTATTGTTTCTTACCCCACGTAGATATTTCATTCACCACGTGATCAACATCACTTATTTTGTTTTCTTGAATCCGTTTGTTCAATAGGTCTATAAATTGATTTGCGAGTTCTGAGGAGCCAGCGATTGCAATCCCGCAGTGGCTACAAAGCTTGAATATCTTTTTGTGGACATCGTTAATTGCAGTAAGACCGCGAGGATCTCCGATAGTTCCGCGACTATCTGAGGCGAGGACCATCCCGTCTTTACCCTCTAAGGATGCTATTAGGGTCAAAATAACTCCTTTGCCAAAGGGTGTTTTCTGCTATAAGACGGATCACTTTTAAAGATGCAGACTTACATTAATAGACATTTTTGCGAATGTCAAGAAGAACATATCCAACAAACTGTGCCCGTAATTGTGCCCAACCTACCGCAAAAATCCTAACATAACCTAACATCTACCAACACCCTTAATCTTAGAAAATCCTTGCAAAACTCGTTACCTATTGTTATCCTAAAGAAAAAGTAGAGGCGATGGATCATCCGAGCCTTCCTCCTACGTCCGCTGAGGATATGGAGGGTGGCCGATACGGTGCGGTTGGAAACGACCACGCCCCCCGTGCTTGGAAAGGAGGTCCTTCAGGAGGCATAGAGGGCCGATGGCCGGCGCGGGGTCATCGGCCTCTGTTATTGTGAGAACCATGAAGCTGCTTCTCGACAACTATGATCGAAAGATCAACTACCTGCGGCTATCCATTACCGACCGGTGCAACCTGCGCTGCCGCTACTGTATGCCCGAAGAGGGGGTGGAGTTGGTCGGCCACAAAGATCTCCTCACCTATGAGGAGATCGTGAGGACGATAGAGGTCTTCGCTTGCCACGGCATCACGAAGATCCGCCTGACCGGCGGCGAGCCCCTGGTCAGGAGAGGCGTCGTGGACCTCATCAAGAGGATTGCGCAGATCAAGGGGGTCAAAGACCTGAGCCTGACCACCAACGGGGTGCTTTTAAAGGACTACGCGCGGGATTTGGCCGAGGCAGGGCTTCGCCGCATCAATATCAGCCTCGACACCTTGCAGGCCGAGCGGTTCGCCTACATCACGAGGAGGGATAGATTCAAGGAGGTATGGGAGGGGATCGAAGAAACCATGCGGCAGGGTTTCTCGCCGGTCAAGATAAACGTGGTTGTCATGAAGGGCTTTAACGACGACGAGCTCAGGGCATTCGCCCGCTTGAGCCTCGCTTATCCCCTGCACATCCGCTTTATCGAGTTCATGCCCGTGGGAGGAGTCAGCCATTGGGACGGGCAGGAGATCATCCCTTTTTCCCGGATCATGGAGGAGATTAAGGGGATAGGGGAGCTCGTCCCCATGGGCCCTTACGAAAACGGGGGGCCTGCCAAGAGGTATTATATAAAGGGAGGAAAAGGGGAGATCGGCTTTATCTCACCCATCACCAGCCACTTTTGCGCGCAGTGCAACCGCCTCCGTCTTACCCCCGATGGCAAGATCAGGACCTGCCTCTTCTCCGACGAGGAGATCGACCTCAAGGGTGCCTTGAGAAAGGCAGGAGGCGAGGCGATTCTCGAGGAAATCCTTTATCAAGCATTGCAGGCCAAACCGGAGGGGCATCGGATCGGGGATATTCGCTTTAAGAAGTGTCAGAGGGGGATGCACGCCATAGGAGGATAGGAGATGAAGGAATTTACCCACCTGGACGAGAAGGGCAGGGCGCGGATGGTCGACGTTACTGAAAAAGACAGCACGCTAAGACAGGCCACGGCCCGGGGGGCCGTTGTCATGGGCCCGGAGGTCTTTCAGCGGATCATGTCAGGGGGGATAGAGAAGGGGGATGTCTTAGGCGTAGCCCGGATAGCGGGGATCATGGGGGCGAAACGGACAGCCGAGCTCATACCCCTGTGCCATCCGTTGAACATTACGGGGGTGGAGATCTCCTTCCATCCCATTGAGGAGAAACACCGCATAGAGATCGAGGCGCAGGTCAGGGTAACTGGGAAAACAGGTGTCGAGATGGAGGTTTTGACGGCAGTCGCAATTGCCGCCCTGACCATCTACGACATGTGCAAGGCCGTGGACCGGGAGATGGTGATCTCCGACATCCACCTGGTGGAGAAGCAGGGGGGCAAGAGCGGGCCATTCGTGCGGAGGGGATAAAACATGCTCTTTTATTTCCTCTCCCCTTGGGGGAGAGGATACAGGTGAGGGGGAAAAATTATATCCACCCTCATCCTTGCCCTCTCCCGCCAGCGGGAGAGGGAATTGTATGGTATATTCGAGGAAGAACATCATGAATGTGAATAGGATGAGATGCAGGGAAGGGTGATTGCCGTCAATAGGGCCGATCGACGGGGGGTCCCGAAAAAGAATGTGGGAGCGGGGTTTCTTCGCGAGGGGTGGGGGTTAGAGGGCGATGCCCATGCCGGCGCAGGTGACAGGCAGGTGAGCATCCTGCCGCTGGAGGCCATGGCCCTGGTGCCTCCAGCTGTCAGGGCCACGATTGCCGACGATGACTATACCGAGAACATAACCATAAAAGGGATCCCTTTGGATGAGCTAGAGGTCGGGTGCAAATTGAGAATCGGCGAGGCCGAGGTCCTTATCTGCCACATCGGCAAAGAGACACCTAAGGATGCGGGGAAACCCTATATCGTCAGCCGTCAGGGGAGGTTCGGCAAGGTAGTCAAGAGCGGCAGGATTGCGATAGGAGATGCCGTGATCCTTCTGTGATAAGGAATAGGGGAGGACTCTGGGCGGGTCCGGCTGAGCCAAAAGCAGGTGAGAGGTCTGGCCTTTCTAAAAACCCATAGGGGTTAAGGATTCGAAGAAAAAGCACTTAAACTCTTTAAAAACAAAAGGGCGGGGTAACCCCGCCCTTTTGTTTGTTTTCTTCTCGCGGCCTGAATCCTTTTTTGCTAAACCCAGAACCCAAACATCATAATCCCCCCTGCCACCAGGGGGATGGTGAGGTTGTCGTCGAATCCGGTGGGGAAGAGCTCAACCAAGGCGGCTCCCAACACCGCTAATATCCCCCACAGGAGGTTGTGTTGCATTGCTGATTCCCCCCACAGGGGTTTATCTTGCAAGGCGAGGACCACTACGATCATCCCGCTGACAAAAAAAGCGATGCTACCCTCCAGGGACTTTGCAAAGATGCGCGTCCTCCCCCAGCCGCACCCCACAATGGCCGCCATGGCATCGCAGATAATGAGGATGTAGAGGCTGGCAATAGCCACCGGCTTGGGAAAGAGGATGATGGCTAAGAGCGCCCCGAAGATAAAATAGCTGGACCCGATGAGGCCATTTTTCTCATGCTCCCGCAGAAAGTTGGAGGTGATGACCCGGTCGAAAATCCCCCTGAATCCCTCGTGAAAGTGTCTGAAGATGTCACAAAAGACATAGAAGGCGCAGATGGGGAGCATGATCGTTAAGGCCGTGTCCTTGGAGACGTAGCGATAGGCGATGGGGATGATGATGGGCCAGGTATGCATGATCTTTCGGCGGATCTCCAGCCACGGTATCATATCAGACCTCGCAATCGTTCTATTTCTTCCGAAGAGAGGGGGCGGTACTCGCCTGGCCGCAGTCCCTCGAGGGTGAGGGAGGCAAATCCGATCCGCTTGAGCCTCAAGACCGGATGCCGAATCGCCTCGAAGGTCCTCTTGATCACCCGGTTTCTGCCTTCGTGCAAGGTAACCCTTAACAACGAGTTCTTTTGCAGTTTTCCCATCGGTTTAATCTTTATGGAAGGGCTCATCCCATCTGCGAGCATGACGCCCTTCTCGAGCCTCGTCATCTCCTCGGCGGTCAAGACCCCTTTTACCTTTACCAGATATGTCCGGGGGACACGGTAGCGGGGGTGCGCCAGCTGCATGGCCATCGCTCCATCGTTGGTGAGCAAAAGCAACCCCTCGGCGTCATAATCGAGTCTCCCAACGGGAAAGATCTTGGCCTTGACCCGCGGGATGAGATCCTTTATGGTGGGCCTCCCTTCGGGGTCATTGAGTGTGGTGATGATCCCGCGAGGCTTGTAGAGGAGATAATAGACCTTGGGAGAGGGATTGGGAAGCGGTTTCCCATCCACCCTGATCTGATCACAAGCGGGATCAGCCATGATTCCCAATTCCCTGATCACCTCATTGTTGACGCTGACCTTTCCTGCCAGGATCAACTCCTCCCCTTTCCTCCTGGAGGCGACCCCGGCGTCGGCCAGGATCTTGTGCAGCCGGGCTAAGGCCATCCCTATTGTTCCTCCCCCTTCACTTCCCCCTCCTGAAGCTCCACCCCCTCTTTGCCCCTGAGGGCGTCCAGCTCCTGGAGGGTGGGCAGACCGCTCAGGTTGCGCAGACCAAAGACCTCCAGAAAGCGCCTGCTCGACCCGTATACCAAAGGTCTGCCGGCGACCTCCTTCCGGCCCAGGATCTTGATAAGCCCCTTTTCCAAGAGGGAGTTCAACACCCAGCCCGAATCCACCCCTCTGATGTGTTCGATCTCCGCCCTGACAATCGGCTGCCGGTAGACGACAATGGCCAGGGTCTCCAAGGCGGATTGGCTGAGCTTGGCCGGTTTTACCTTCCTCAGGTTTCTGATCCAGGGGGCATATGCGGCTTTGGTGCGGAACTGGTATCCCTCGTCCACCTCCGCCAGAAGAAAGCTCCTCCCCATCCCCTGATATTCAGCCACGAGCTCACCAACGGCCTCCTTAATCACCTTTTTCCCCGCCTGGTCCCCGATGAGCTTCACGATGTTATCCAGCGTGAGGGGGTGTTGATGGACGAACAAGAGGGATTCGATAACCCGTTTGACCTCATCCTTGTGCACGCTATTCCTCCCTCAATTATTCCGCAAGAACCCCTCGATCATCCTTACGACGGCATCTCGATCCTTGGGATGAACCACCCAGTGGATCCGGGTATCGGCCTTGAACCAGGTGATCTGCCTTTTGGCATATCTCTTGGTATCCCGCTTGATACGTCTCGTAGCCTCGTCGAGATCGTACGCCCCCCGCAGATGGGCCACCATCTGTTTGTAGCCCAGGGATTGCATCGCCTTGAGTGTGGGGGCATAGCCCATCTCCAACAGGCGCTGCACCTCTTCCTTCAGCCCCTGCCGAATCATCTCATCGACCCTCTCATCTATGCGCCGATAGAGGTCTTCCCGCTCCGGCATCAAACCGATCTTCAGCGCGTGATAGGACTCCTCCTGAAAGAGGTGGCTCTGGCGGAGGGCTGAGATTGGTCGGCCCGTCCTCTCGAAGACCTCCAGGGCCCTGATGATGCGGTAGGTGTCATGGGGATGGAGTTGCGCGGCGGCAATCGGGTCCACCTCCTGCAGGCGCCTATAGATGCGCTTCCTCCCTCCGCTCTGGGCCTCGGATTGCAAGCGCGACCGGATGGCCGGGTCCACCTCCCCCCCCCTGATCAGACCAGAGGTCAGGGCCTTGATATAGAGGCCGGTGCCCCCCACTACCATCGCTTTTTTCCGCCGCGCGCTCACCTCGGCTATGGCCTGCCGGGCCTCCTCGCGAAAGAGGGCAGCGCTAAATTCCTCATCAGGGTAGAGGATATCGATGAGGTGATGCCTCACTAATTTTCGCTCTTCGGGAGAGGGCTTGGCCGTGCCGATATCCATGTATTTATAGACCTGGATCGAGTCGGCGTTGATGATCTCAGCCCCGACGTGCCGTGCCAGCTCCAAGGCCACGGCGCTCTTGCCGCTGGCAGTCGGGCCGACTATCACCACAATCTTGGGCTTTTCCACCGCCCAGAGTCTAAACTACCAATTGATTTTCTTCAAGGGGAAAATGGAAGGTCCTGCACAGGAGGGGTTGTAATTATCGGACAGATGGTTTATACTATTGCGCACTATTCAAAACGGGGTCGGAGGGAGGAGGGTGTATCGGCCGTGGCGGTATTCTGGGCTATATTTCGGAAGAGAAGGGAGGGGATATAATGACCGAGAGGGATGACCTCGAAAAGATGCTCAAAAGGCTCAAGAAGGATTTCCAGAGAAACGTTCAGCCGGTATTAAAGAAGCACTCCTATTTTATCAGCAAGGGTGAACGGACAAGGCTGAAGAAGGCCAAGGCCATCCGCAGAATGCGCAGGAAAGAGCGTCAATATTCCCCCGCTGGCTAAACCGCCTGAGCCGAAGCCGCCGAAGCCGAAGGTGGCCCCTTGGCCAGTGACCCCTTTGCCAGAGCCACCTCCGGCTAATCCCCTCCCCCTCCGTTTTGTCTTCTCCGTTACTCTCCAAAGCTATCCGCTATACCTCCTGTAAGACCTGAAGGTTGCCAGCTCAAAACCGGTGTGGATTCGTATCCGGCGCCATACCAACACGTGGGATGGCAGATGGCTACCTCATTGATTTTTCTTGATTCCGCACGGTTTATTTGTTACGGTATGCTGTTGATGCAAAGGAAAGGAAATAAACATGCTTGACGTTGTCAGGAATTTCTTTTCCACCGATCTGGCCATCGACCTCGGTACGGCCAATACCTTGGTCTATGTCAAGGGAAAAGGGATTGTGTCCAATGAACCTTCGATCGTAGCAGTCTATCGCGATCCCAGGGGAAACCAGAAGATCCTCGCCATTGGTGAGGAGGCCAAGAACATGTTGGGGAGGACGCCGGGAAACATCATCGCCATACGTCCTATGAAAGACGGGGTCATCGCTGATTTTGAGGTAACGGAACAGATGCTCCGTCACTTTATCTTCAAGGCCCACAATCGCAGGACCTTTGTCCGCCCCCGCGTCGTTGTCTGTGTCCCCTCGGGGATCACCCCGGTGGAGCGCAGGGCGGTGAAGGAATCGACACAATCCGCCGGAGCCAGGGAGGTCTACCTGGTTGAAGAACCGATGGCCGCGGCTATCGGAGCGGGGCTTCCCATCAGGGAGGCCACGGGAAATATGATACTGGATATAGGGGGGGGGACGACAGAGGTAGCGGTGATCTCCATGAGCGGGATCGTCACCACCAACTCCATCCGAGTGGCCGGGGATAAAATGGATGATGCCATCATTCAATATGTCAAGAGGAGGTATAATCTCTTCATCGGGGAGAGGACTGCCGAACAGGTCAAGATCACGTTAGGGAACGCCTTCCCCTCCGACGAAGACGGATCGACGATGGAGGTCAAAGGGCGGGATGTGGTCTCGGGGATTCCCAAGACCTTGGAGCTGACCTCTGATGAGGTGAAAGAGGCCCTGACCGAGCCCCTCAATAGCATCGTAGACGCCGTGAGAATCACGCTGGAAAGGACCCCCCCGGAACTGGCCTCTGATATCGTCGATAAAGGGATAGTGATGACCGGGGGCGGGGCTTTATTGAAAAATATCGATGTCTTGCTGCGTAATGCCGTCAATCTCCCGATTACCATAGTAGACGATCCTCTCTCAACGGTGGTTATGGGATCAGGTAAGCTCTTGGACGACAGCGATCTCCTGAGGGAGGTGGCACTCAGTTATTAAGATGGTGGACCTCAGGAAACGCCGTGGCGCGCTCGTTATCATTTCCCTGGTTCTCTGCACTGTTGTTCTCATCGTCCTTCAGATCAGCGGCCGCTATGGAGGAGATGAGCTCCATAATGTCGGCCTCAGACCTCTCTCTCCTTGGCAACGTGCCCTCCATCGGATCATCAACTCCATAGACAGCGTTTTTAAAAACCATGTCCTCTTGGTAAACCTTAAAGAAGAGAATCGCCACATACAGGAAGAGGTGCGCCGCCTGAAGCGGGAGAATGCCGATCTGAGGGAGTCTACCCAAACCCTTGAGCGCCTGCAGCGCCTCCTTCTCTTGAAGGCGAAGGTCCCGGCACCCATGATTGCTGCCGAGGTCGTCGCCTACTCCCCTTCAGCGTGGTTCAGGACCATCGTCATAAACAAGGGGCAGCGTGACGGCGTGAGAAAAGGGCTGCCGGTGATGACCTGGGAGGGGGTGGTTGGAAAGGTAATGAGGATCTCCTCGACTTCCTCCGTCATTTTGCTCGTTATCGATCGAAACTCTTCGGTGGATTGCTTGGTGCAGCGGACCAGGACGCGGGGGATCTTGGAAGGTGAGGGAGGAGGTCGATGCTTCTTGCGATATGTCCCCCGCACGGAGGATATACAGGTCGGCGATCATATCGTCACCTCCGGCCTCGAAGGTATCTTTCCCAAAGGGCTCTCCATGGGCGAGGTGGTGAGGGTCGAGAAGAAGGCGTATGGTCTCTTCCAAGAGATAGAGGTTATGCCCAGCGCTGATCTTTCACGCCTGGAAGAGGTGATGGTGCTGGTAAGTCCGGCAAGAGAAGGGGAGGGCTAGGCATCTTGTTCAAGACTCTGGGTCTTTTCGCGGTGGGGATGCTGTGGTTGCTCGTAGTGACTACCCTGGCGGGTTTTCTTCCTACCCGTCTTCCCACTCCTGATGTCGTGCTCATCGTGGTGATCATCTTTAGTTTCCAATACTCCCTTCCCCTGGGAGGCGGTCTCTCCTTCTTGTTCGGTCTCATGCAAGATGTGTTATCAGGCGGTGTTATCGGGCTCAATGCCCTCTCTAAAACGGCGGTCTTTTTCTTCAGCAGATGGATAAGGAAGAGGTTTTACTTTTCCACCGGGGCATCCAAAATAGCAATGGTATTTTTTGGCGGGATGGTTGATGGCTTGCTCGTGATTGTCGTGTTGCTCATCGGAGGAATGATCCATACCCCCGTTATCGTCCTCGCGCGCCAGCTCCTCCTACAGGTCCTTTTCACAGGTCTCCTCTCACCCCTCGTCCTCGTCATAACCCCCACGGTGTCTGACCTCGGCGAGAGGGGAACGGAGGATGGATTCCGCTATGGACATAAGAAGGCGAGAGCCAGAGGAATTTAGGCCGAGGCACCGGTATTTTATCTCGGCCGTCCTCGTTGTTTTCATCATTTTTTTTGGCAGGCTCTTGTATCTACAGGTCATCAAGGGGCACGAGCTTCGGTTCCTCTCTGAGAACAACAGGATACGGCTGATAAAGAACACAGCCACGCGGGGGATGATCATGGATCGCAAGGGCAGGGTCTTGGTGGACAGCCGGCCCGCCTTTAACTGCATGGTGATGCCTGAGGACGTGGGCGACCTCAAGGTTTTAACCGGCAAGCTCTCTCACTTTCTCCACCTCTCCCCTGATGAAATAGCGTCCATGATCGAACAACGTGATTCTCCCCCCTTCCAGCCGGTGCTGATCAAGAGAGACATCTCGTGGGAGGAATTAAGCTCCTTAAAAACGCATCGGCTGGATCTGCCCGGGGTGGAGATACAGATCGAGCCCGTGAGGACGTATCCCTATGGGAGTGTAGCCGCCCATGTACTGGGCTATGGCGGGGAGATCAACAAAGAGGAGCTGCAAGAGAAAAAGGGATATCAGATGGGGGATTGGGTGGGGAAGTACGGTGTTGAGTTGACGTGGGAGAAAGACCTGCGGGGGATCGATGGCGGAAGGCAGGTGGAGATAGACGCTGTGGGGAAGGAGATCAGGGTCCTCAAGGAGGTCCAACCCGTATCCGGGCGCAATCTCTACTTGACGATAGACCTGGATCTGCAGCGGCTCGCAGAGGAACTGCTCGGTAAAAGGTCAGGGGCCATTATCGCCATGGACCCCTTAACGGGTGAGATCCTGGCCTTTTGTAGCGCCCCTTCTTTCCAACCGGCCCTTTTTGCTGAGGGGGTATCGGCGCAGGAATGGGAAAAGCTGGTCTCGGACCCCTTGCATCCCCTGCAAAACAGGGGGATCCAGGGAATGTATCCCCCCGGCTCTGTCTTCAAGATAGTGACCTCGGCGGCGGGTCTCGAGGAAGGCGTCATAAACCTCGATACCCCCTTTACTTGCACCGGCATCTATTACCTGGGGCCGCGGGGGTATCAGTGCTGGCGTACCGGGGGGCATGGGGTGATGAAGTTCTACCGGGGGGTGGTGGAGTCGTGCGATATCTACTTCTATAACGTCGGCGCGCGGTTGGGGGTGGAGACGCTCGGCAGGTACGCGGAGGACTGCGGCCTTGGAAGGCCGACCGGCATTGATCTCCCTGGTGAAAAGGCCGGGTTGGTGCCGACAGAGGCATGGAAGCG